>Ga0213869_10000008_pt1 | contig 240492 bp, 232 predicted proteins | sample PICome_10_FD_160083 | JGI IMG/M metagenome (GOLD analysis project Ga0213869, IMG submission 160083) | Coastal seawater microbial communities near Pivers Island, North Carolina, United States - PICO132 | ecosystem: Environmental > Aquatic > Marine > Coastal | place: USA: North Carolina... | reverse complement strand
AGTCCTTTGCGGCTATGCTCATCTCGAGCAATGCCAGTCCATGCCATTGATCACTCCATCTCTCGCAAGGACGGCGTGAATCATAACATGCTGGTATTGCTCAACAACTTTTGGATCGGGCTCTAAGTAGATGCGGCAAACGTGGTACTTGTGCAGGCTATCGAGCTACTGTATCGCGCACAATGGTACGGGCAGGACGCCACGCGGCGTCAGCTCTCACGAGCTGTTCTTATATGTCGGGTTTTCCAGCCTTGGCTTTCTTCGTTTGAGGAAAAAGATGCTTCCAATCTATCGTGCCCGTACCACTTTTAGTCTTGGTGCCTGATGGCTGCCGATCCGATTTCGCGTATTTGGTTAACTTACAAAACGCGGATCATATCTGAGCGGCGTTATCAACGATACGCGATCGTAAGCCATCTAGCTCTTAGCTGGTATGCATTTCTCTCAATCGTTTTTAGCATCTATCAAGATCGTTTTGCCCAAAGCTTAGGAGTGGTTGGCGCTTCTCAAGCTGCCTTGGTTATGTCGGTTCTTACCTTTGGTTTGTCGCTGATTATTTATGGCTTGAGATTTGATGATCTCGCTCGAATCCATCGAGAATGCTACATATCGATGCAGAGAGTTTACCAATCACCAGAATCTGACGATGTTAAGTTAGAAAGATACAGCAGTCTTCTTGAGCATTATCCAAATCACTCGGATAGTGACTACGATGATTTATTGTTCGATGCTTGGCGGTTTGGAAGAACACTAAGTGGGACGGACGGTCAGCCAATCCTGTTTGGTTGGCGGAAAGTGGTCGCATCATATTTTCGTCATTTTGTTCGAAACTTGGTTACATTTTCTCTATTTTTTATTCCTTTAGGTTTTTCCTTTTTTGGCCTTTGGGGTTCGTAGTTGGCTACCGTGCAGGAGCTTCATTTTAGCGAGTCATCGCTTAAAGCGCTTTTTAGCTCGCGCATCATTAAGTCTCGCGCTGTCGGTTTAGATGGTACGCGGCTGGAGGCATTCACAAGCCGATTAGACGAAGAGTGTGCGCTCATTGAGCGGAAGGTGCTTTGTGGCACTTATACCTTCACCCGCTATCGCGAGAAGCTGATCCTGAAGGGGGCGACGCGATTACCCCGGCGCATTTCCATACCTACTGTCAGAGACCGGCTAGCTTTGAGAGCGATTTGCAATCTGCTCGCTGAAGCGGTTCCGGGCGCTCGTTCGGCGCCGCCGCATAGCTACATCAAGGCCATTGCCAGCCTGATCAAAGGGACAAGCGAGCCTCTATCTTTTCTCCGGGTGGATGTTCGTGATTTCTTTCCTTCGATTCAGCACAATATTTTACTTTCCAAGCTGAAAGATCTTGGCGTTGAATCATTGATCCTGACCCAGATTCAGAAGGCAATAGAAAATCAGACAGGCTCGGCTCCTGACTACGTTGTGTCCGGTGTCGGTGTGCCGCAAGGGCTCAGTATCTCAAATCTGCTCGCATCTGTGTATATGCAAGAATTTGATGCTGAGGCCGCGAAGCGTTCAGTTTACCACAGGTACGTGGACGACATATTGGTTGTTGCGCCCTCCCATGAGATAACTGCCCGCTTTAAGGAGATACATGCTGGCCTGCTCGAGCTGAGGCTTGATCCCCATCCGATGGGGCGTTCCGGAAAAACTGAAATAAAGCGGATTTCTGAAGGCATAGACTATTTGGGATATCATCTTACGCCCCGGAAAATTTCCGTGCGAACGTCATCTTATCATCGAATGTTCAAAAATCTTAGTAAGGTATTTACTCAGTATAAATACAAGAAAAACTTACAGCAATTTTTGTTCAAATTAAATTTAAGAATAACAGGTTGTGTTGTTGATGGTAAAAGAAAAGGGTGGCTGCTTTTCTTTTCGCAAACGGATGATTTATCCCAACTTCGTTATCTGGATGAGTTTGTTGCGACTCAGTGTCGACGCGTTGGCATCAACCCTAAAGCCTCCGATATCGCGCGCTTCGTTAAAGCTTACCACGAGATCAGGTTCAAGGGGGTCGTTAACGGATACATTCCAAACTTCGACAATTTTACTCTTGAACAGAAGTATGCGCTTATAAATAATCTTACTGGAGTTCCGTTCGAAGAACTGGACAGCCGATCAGTAGAGGTAACGCAGGCAGATTTTCGTAATCTGGTTGCGAAAGAGGTAGCTGATCTGGAACAAGACGTTCTCACTGCGATATCATGATCGCGGGTGTTTTGGGTTTCGCCTAGTTGCTAAACTGAAATTCGGCCACGTGTGATAATGCTCATGGTCCAATTGCCTTGTAATGACGAATAGCGGCTTTCTAGAACGAAGTTCAGCGCTTTACTTGGCTGGGCCACCCCCTCCCACCCCTCCGCTTCCGCTGCCCCGCAATCACCGCTATAGCCCCGCCATGGTCGCTGCGATCCTCTTGTCCGCGCTGGCGATGACGCTGATCGTCGGGGTGCGCTATCTGATTGCCAGTGGCGGTTTTGCGCTGGCGACGCGGATGCGGCAGCCCGGCCTCTATCGCGGGCAGGGGCGGCAGATCGGGCGGGAGATTGGCTGGTCGCTGGCGTCCGCCGCCATCTATGGCATTCCCGCCGGTATCGTCGCCTGGGGCTGGCAGGCGCGGGGGTGGACGCGCATCTATGAGGATATGGGCCGCTATCCGCTCTGGTATCTGCCGGTGTCGGTGCTGCTCTTTCTCGCCGCGCATGATACCTGGTTCTACTGGACGCACCGGTGGATGCACGCTCCCCGGCTGTTCCGCATCGCCCATGCCGTCCATCATGCCAGCCGGCCACCGACCGCCTGGGCGGCGATGAGCTTTCACCCGTGGGAGGCGCTGACCGGGGCGGTGGTGATCCCGGCTTTGGTCTTCCTGATCCCGATCCATGTCGGCGCGCTGGGCGTGGTGCTGTCGATCATGACGATCATGGGCGTGTCCAACCATATGGGGTGGGAGATGTTTCCGCGCTGGATGGTGCGCGGGCCGATCGGCCGCTGGCTGATCACCGCCAGCCATCATCAGCGGCATCATGAACAATATCGGTGCAATTATGGCCTCTATTTTCGCGTCTGGGACCGGCTGTGCGGCACCGACCGGGGGCTGGGTGAATTTGGCGGTGATTTGAGGAAGGAACAGGCGTGATCGGTCGGGTGCTATTTGCGGTGGCGGCATTGGCAGGGCTGGCGGGCGCGGCGCCGGTGGACCTGGCCCAGCCGATCAGCATGACGGCCGAGGGGCTGCGATCGGCCAAGGGGCGCATCCTGATCTGCGTGGCGCGATCGGCCGATTATTTCCCCGATTGCAGCAAGGATCCCGACAAGCGCCACCTGATCGTGGCGACGACGGGCAATGCCATCCCGCTCGGCAATCTGGCGCCGGGCGACTATGCGATCGCGATCATCCATGACGAAAATGGCAATGGCAAGCTGGACACTTTTGCCGGCATTCCGCGCGAAGGCGTGGGCTTTTCGCGCAATCCGGTGCTGCGCTTTGGCGCGCCCAGCTTTCGGTCGGCCGAGTTCGTGGTGAGCGGCGCGCCGGTGCGGCAGGCGATCCGGCTCAAATATTTCCTGTAACGATGCGGGCCGCCGCGACTTGTCGGCAAGGGGTGACGCCCCACATAAGGCGCTGTATGACGGCGGCGACTAACCGCATTGCAGGAGAATGAAGCGTGGCGACCCTGGGACTGAGCGAGGCCGACAAGGCGGCCGTGGAGGCGTTTCGCCAGGATGTGGTGGAGCCTTCGCGCACGAGCCTGGTGATCGTCGACTTCTGGGCCGAATGGTGCGGCCCGTGCAAGCAGCTGGCGCCGGTGATCGAGAAGGTCTGCGCCGACTATGCCAGCAAGGGCGTCAAGCTGGTGAAGGTGAATGTCGATGAAAATGGCTTCATCGCCAGCCAGTTCCGCGTCCAGTCGATCCCGACCGTCTATGCCGTGTTCCAGGGCCAGCCGGTCGCGGACCTGAGCCAGGCGCGGACCGAGGGGCAGCTGAAGCAATATCTCGACCAGCTGCTGAGCCAGTTGCCGATCGAATCGGACGAGAAGGCGCAGGCGCAGGAGATCGCGCCGCTGATCGCGATGGGCGAGGAGATGCTGGCCGGCGGCGAGGCGGAGCGCGCCCTGTCGGTGTTCCAGCAGATTGCCGACATCGCGCCGGACAATGCCGAAGTGCTGAGCGGCCTGCTGCGCGCGCTGGTGGCGCTGGGGCAACTGGACGAGGCTGATGCGCTGCTCGCCGAACTGCCCGCCGAGATGCAGAAGGACCAGGCGATCGAGCGCGCGAAGGCGGCGCTGGCGCTGGCCCGTAATGCCAAGCCCGTGGCCGACCTGTCGGGGGTCGAGGCGCGTCTGGCGGCCGATGGTGACGATCATGTGGCGCGCTTCGAGCTGGCGACCGGGCTGATGGGCAATGGCGACCGCGATGGTGCGGCCGAGCAGCTGCTGGAGATCGTGCGCCGCGACCGGGCCTGGAATGACGGCGCCGCGCGCACCCAGCTGCTGACCCTGTTCGAGGCGGTCGGGCTGGAAGATCCGTGGGTGTCGGCGCAGCGCCGCAAGCTGTCGCAGATCCTGTTTTCCTAAAGGATCGGTGAGCGGTGAATCGCGCGCGCATCTCGATCTTTCCCTTGTCCGGCGCGCTGCTGCTGCCGGGCATGGAGCTGCCGCTGCATATCTTCGAGCCGCGCTATCGCGCGCTGGTGCAGGATGCGTCCGCGCGCGACCGGCGCATCGGCATGATCCAGCCACGCAGCGAGGGGCAGAAGCCGGCGCTGTTCGACGTCGGCTGCCTGGGGCGGATCAGCCATATCGAGGCGTTGGACGATGGCCGGTTCAACATCATCCTGACCGGGCTGGCCCGGTTCCGGCTGGTGCGCGAGCTGGAGGTGTCGACGCTGTTCCGCCAGATCGAGGCGGAGGTCGAGCAGGCGCCGCCCGAGGACGAGGCGCTGCACATGGTCGAGCGGGCGGCGCTGGAGCAGGAATCGCGCCGCTTTGCCGATGCGCTGGGCTATGCGGTCGACTGGACGGCGGTGTCGCGGCTGGACGATGCCGCGCTGGTCAACGGCATCGCCCAGATCGCGCCGTTCGACCCGGCGGCCAAGCAGACGCTGCTGGAGGCCGACACGCTGAGCGAGCGGGCCGACCGGATCATCCAGTTGATGCAGATCGTCGGCCGCGCCGAGCGCGACGGCGGCGCGACGATGCAATGAGCGAGATTATGCGCGAAGAAACGGCCCCGATCGATCCCTGGCTGCTGGACAAGCTGGTCTGCCCGGCGACGCGCACGCCGCTGCGCTGGGACGCGACGCGCCAGGCGCTGGTGTCGGATGCGGCAGGCCTCGCCTATCCGGTGCGCGACGGCGTGCCGGTGCTGGTGGTGCGGGAAGCGACCGCCCTTTCCTGACCGGGCGCGGTCGGTGTCGGCCTAACCCTGCCCGCCCAGCAGTTGATATTTGAGGCCCATGGCCTGGGCGAGGTTGCGCAGGCGGCGTTCGACCGCTTCGCCGTAGAGATCGGCATCCTCGTCGCGCAGGTGGAGGTCGATGCGGTCGCCATGCCGTTCCAGATGGGAAATGGCGAGCGGGCCTTCGACGCCGCCCGACAGGCGCTGGGCCAGGCGGATGGCGAGGCCCCAGAGCGCGGCGCGGCGCAGCGCGTCGGGGCTGGCCATGCGGTCGAGGTTGGGCAGCGTGCCGACATCGCCGCCGAAATGGGTGTGCAGCGCCTGGCCCAGCATCGCCCGCTCGGCAGCGGTGATGCCGACCCAATTGCTGTGCAGGGCGATTTCGACGCCGCGTTCGGCGCGGAAATCGGGATTGGCACGCCAGCTGACATCGGCCAGCAGACAGGCGGCTCGGCGGATGCGGCGCGCACCCTTGTCATCGTCGGGGAAGAGCGGGGCGATCCAGCGGTCGATACGGTCGCCATGGCCGCGGAAGCGGGCCTGTGCCTCGCCCTCCGCCTCGGCCGCGACCAGCAGCGGATCATGGGCGCGGATGTCGTCGGGCAGATTTTCGTAGAGCAGCCCTTCGCGCAGGCCATAGGCCGACACGATCATCCGGCTGGACTTGAGCTGGCGCACGACCACCGACAGCAGCGCGGCGGCATCCGGCAAGGTCGGCACGCGCGATCCGGTCATGGCCGGGATCTGCTTCAGCCGGCCCTTGTCGACATGGGAGATGATGCGGGTAAGCTGCTCGGCACGGGCGGCGCTCATCTCATATTGATGGACGACCGGTAGCGGGAAATGGGTGAGCTGCATGTCGAAGCGGGCGAGCGAGCGCCAGGAGCCGCCAACGAGATAGAAGGGCAGGTCCGGTTCCGCCTGCCAGCCGGCCTTTTCCAGCATCTTGGCGACGCAGCGATCAAGCGCACGCGGCCCCTTGGCCCGGATCTGCGGCAGGCGCAGCACGCCCAGCGGCAGCGAGATGGTCTGTTCGACCGCGCCCTTGCGCACGCGGGCCAGTTCCAGGCTGCCGCCGCCCAGGTCGCCGACAATGCCGTCGGCATCGGGAATGCCCGACAGCACGCCCATGGCGGCGCCGATCGCCTCCTGCGCGCCCGACAGCAGTTCGACGGTCAGGCCCATCGCCTTGGCACGGGTGATGAACTCGGCGCCATTGGTGGCGTCGCGCACGGCGGCCGTCGCCACGCAGCGTATGTCGGTGACGCGCATGTCGCGGCACAGATGGGCGAAGCGGCCGATGGCGCGCAGGCCGCGTTCCATCGCCTCCGCTTCGATCGCACCGGTCTTGGCGAGCGACGCGCCCAGACCGGCCATCACCTTTTCATTGAACAGGATGAAGGGGATGCGGCGTGGCCCGTCATAGACGACCAGGCGGACGCTGTTGGAGCCGATGTCGATGATCGCCGAGCGCGCGGTAGCGGGTTCGGGCGAGGTCGCCATGGTCTCCGCCATGGCGCGCACGCGGCTGAGCATCGAGTTCATCGCGCGATCAGGCCCGGCCACGCAGGCGCAGGGTCGGCACCGCGCCATGCTCCTGCGCTGCGCCACGCCCGGACAGCGACGGGTTGGTCATGAAATAGCGGTGCAGGTTGAACGGCCGGTCGCCCGGCTCCAGCCGGGTATAATGGCCGTCGCGGTCCAGCACCCAGCTCTGTTCGGTGTCGATCAGATTGGCGACCATCACCTGGTCGAGAATCTGGTCATGGACGGTGGGATTTTCGACCGGGGCGAGGAATTCGACGCGGCGGTCGAAGTTGCGCGGCATCCAGTCGGCCGAGCTGATATAGACCTTCGCGCCATTATTGGGCAGCGCCTTGCCATTGCCGAAGACGGTGATGCGGCTATGTTCCAGGAAGCGGCCGACGACCGACTTGACCCGGATATTTTCCGACATGCCCGGCACGCCCGGACGCAGGCAACAGATGCCGCGCACGATCAGGTCGATCTGCACCCCGGCATTGCTGGCGGCATAGAGTTTCTCGATGATCGCCGGGTCGACCAGGCTGTTCATCTTGGCCCAGATGGTGCCGGGGCGGCCGGCGCGGACATGGTCGATCTCCGCATCGATGCAGGCGCACAGCGTGTCGCGCAGGTCGCGGGGCGACATGACCAGCTTTTCCAGCCGCTGCGGCTCGACATAGCCGGTGATGTAGTTGAACAAAGCGGCGGCATCGCGGCTATAGGCGGGGTCAGCCGTGAAGAAGCTGAGATCGGTATAGATGCGCGCGGTGATCGGGTGGTAGTTGCCGGTGCCGAAATGGCAGTAGCTGCGGAACTGGTCGCCCTCGCGCCGCACCACCATCGACACCTTGGCATGGGTCTTCCAGTCGATGAAGCCATAGACGACCTGCACGCCCGCGCGTTCCAGCGCGTCGGCCCACATCAGATTCTGTTCCTCGTCGAAACGCGCCTTCAGTTCGACCACGGCGGTCACCGACTTGCCGGCCTCGGCCGCGTCGATCAGGGCGCGGATGATCGCCGACTGCTTGCCCGCGCGATAGAGGGTCTGCTTGATCGCGACCACGTCCGGGTCGGACGCGGCCTGCTTCAGGAAGGAGATGACGACGTCGAACGCCTCATAGGGATGATGGACGACGATGTCCTTGGCGCGGATCGCGGCGAAACAGTCGCCGCCATATTCGCGGATGCGCTCGGGGAAGCGCGGCGCATAGGGTTCGAACTTGAGGTCCGGCCGGTCGGCGTCGACGATGCCGCTAAGGTCACCGATGCCGATGAAGCCCTCCACCTCGACCACGATCGCCTCATGGCCCTGGAGCATGTCCTGGAGCATTTCCTCGACCGGTTCGGGGATGCGTTCCTCTATCTCCATGCGGATCACCCGGCCGCGGCGACGGCGCTTGATGGCGCTGCGGAAATAGCGGACCAGATCTTCCGCCTCTTCCTCGATCTCGATGTCGCTGTCACGGATGATGCGGAACACGCCGCTGTTGCGGACGCGATAGCCGGGGAAGAGATCGGCCGAGAAGCGGCGGATCACCGCCTCCAGCGCCATGTAGCGCATCGGTTCGCCCGGAATGCGCACGAAGCGGGCGAGCGAGGAGGGGATCATCACCAGTTCGCGGATCGGTTGCTTGTCCGACAGACGCTCCAGATCGAAGACGATCGACAGACCCTGATTGGGGATGAAGGGGAAGGGATGTGCCGGGTCCAGCGCCTGGGGCGTCAGGATCGGGAAGATCTGGGTCAGGAAATGCTCGCGCAGCCACCCCGCGCAGCCGACATCCATTTCCGCGGACGGACCGATCACCTCGATCCCGACCTGCACCAGCTCGCCATGCAGCGCGCCCCAGACCTTCTGCTGGGCGCGCATCAGGCTGGCCGTGGTTTCGGTGATCGCGCCGAGCTGCTGCGCCGGGGTCAGGCCGTCGGCCGACCGCAGATCGACATCCTGCAACTGCTGCCCTTTGAGGCCGGCGACGCGAACGGAGAAGAATTCGTCGAGATTGGCGCCCGAAATCGACAGGAAGCGGAGCCGTTCGAGCAGCGGGTGGGCCCGGTTCATCGCCTCTTCCAGCACCCGCTGGTTGAAGGCCAGCCAGGAAAGCTCGCGGTTGAAATAGCGCTCGCCCGCGGGCGAAAGGCTGGCGATGGGATCGGCTTCGGCCACGGATTACTCGCGCTGGTCGTTGGTGGGATCGGGCGGGACTATAGGCAAGATTCCTGCAGATTGCAGGGCCTCTTTCGCCAGTGCGACCGAAATCTTACGTCCAGATGACAGCGACGCCTCATCCAGCAGCGCGGTGACCGCCGCAATCGCGCCATAGCTGCGCTCGATCCGCCGGAGCAGCCAGGGGGCAAGGTCCGGCGCGAAGCTGGCGCCCGATGCGCCCAGCCGCCGCTCGATCAGCGCGAGCGCCAGCGCCTCGTCCGGTTCCTCGATCGCGACATGGGGCGATCCGGCCAGCCGCGATCGCAGGTCGGGCAGCGCCACCGTCCAGCGCAGCGGGGACGTGCGACCGATCATCAGCAGCGGGCGATGTTCGGTCTGCGCCTCGTTCCAGGCATGGAACAGCATATGCTCGTCCTGCCCCTCGGCATCGTCGATCACGCTGCCGCCGCTCATCGCGACGAACTGGCGGCCCAGCGCCGAACGACCCGACAGTGGCGGGCCGGTCAGCACGGTCACGGACACAGGCCAGTCGCGCCAGCGTTCCAGATGGGCAACGGCCAGCTGATTGGCCTCGCTCACCAGAAACTCCTCGCCCTGGCCCTGCCATTCGAAGGGCAGGCTGATCTGGCTCATGGCTGTCCTGCGGGCGCCTGCCGGCGCGAGATGCGCATGGTGTTGCCCGATACCGCCACGCTATAGCCCCGCGCCTGCAATCCGGTGCGCAGCGCGTCGGCCGTGCCCTCGAAGCTGACCTGCATCACCGAAGTGCCGCCCAGCGCCAGGCTGCTGGTCGCGGCCGAGCGGACGCCCGGAATGCTGCGCAAGGCCGATTCGCCGGCGGTAACCGATCCGACGTCGGGCGTGTCGAACTGGATCGCGAAGCTGGCGACACTGGCGCCGGCGGTGGGCAGCGGCATGTCGACCGCCTCGATCGGCGCCTCGGTCGCATTCTCGATCGCCAGCGCGCTGGGATCGACCGGTTCCTCGATGATCAGCGACGGATCGGGCCGCAGGCGGCCGTCATTGAGCGCGCGGATATAAAGCTCGTCGATCCGGCGCGCGCCTTCGTCCAGCATCTGCGGTATGCCGCTGTCGTTCGAGGCGCGCAGCGCGAAGCTGCCGATCAGGCTGTTGTCCGGGCCATAGCGCGCGGTGAAATTGGCCGTCACCGGGCCGCCGGGCCATTGCCGGTCGAGCCGCACCATCGGGATCACCACATCGGCCGCGCCATATTGGTCGAGCAGCACGCGCCACCACAGGCGGCCGCGCCGCCCGGTCTGGCCGGCGTTGAGCAATACCGGGTCGGCGACCGAGCCCGCGACGCGGACATAGTCGATCGCGCTGTCGCCGGTGCGATAACGCGCCCAGGCCTTTTGCCATTCATTGACCCGTTCATAGGATACGGCGGAGCCGCCATCCCACATGACCGGAATCACCAGCAGCGGCGGCGAGCGCATCACATTGCCGGAAACACCGAGCAACTGGCCGGTGCGCGCGCGGTCGAACAAGATGCCGAGCGTCGCGACATAGCGACCGGGACCGGCCTGCTCATATTCGACCTCGATGCCCGAGATCATGGCTTCGAGCTGCGAATCGGAAAGGCTAGGCACGCCGGTGCCGCCATGGGTGCGGGTCCACAGCATCTTCCACGCCTGGCGCTGGGCCAGCCGCCATCCGGCATATCGGGCTGCGTCGGCGCTGCCGGCCTGGACGTCGACCTTCACGCCGCGCACCTCATAATCGCCGCCGCTGGCGATCGGCGGGACGCCGCGTTCGCCCTCCATCTGGGCGAACAGCGCCGCGCCGACCAAGCCGATTCCTACCGCGCCGACGATCTGCGCCGGGCGGGACAGGGCGTGGAGAGCAAGCGCTGGCGGAAACGACAGGCGACGAAGAGTCTTGGCAAGGATCACGGGCGTCCTTTTGGCGAGTTTAGCCTCGCCTGCCAAGCGCCAACCCATCCAGCCTTCCGTTTTCGGCGCTATTGTTCTAGGGCGCAGCCTCATGAGCGACAACGAATCCTACAGCTACGCCAAGGCTGGCGTCGACATCGCCGCGGGCAACGCCCTTGTCCGTGCCATCGCCCCCCTGGCCAAGGCCACCCGTCGCCCCGGCGCGGACGCCGAACTGGGCGGTTTCGGCGGCTTTTTCGACCTGAAGGCCGCGGGCTATGACGACCCGTTGCTGGTCGCGGCCAATGATGGCGTCGGCACCAAGCTGAAGCTCGCGATCGACCATGACCGCCATGACGGCGTGGGCATCGACCTCGTTGCCATGTGCGCCAACGACCTGATCGTGCAGGGCGCCGAGCCGCTCTTCTTCCTCGACTATTATGCCACCGGCAAGCTGGAGTCGGGCGTCGCCGAGCGCGTCATCGCCGGCATCGCCGAGGGTTGCCGCCAGGCCGGCTGCGCGCTGATCGGTGGTGAGACCGCCGAGATGCCGGGCATGTATGCTGACGGCGACTATGACCTGGCCGGCTTCTGCGTCGGCGCGGTGGAGCGCTCCAAGGCGCTGACCGGCAACAAGGTGAAGGCTGGCGACGTCCTCATCGGCCTCGCCTCCTCGGGCGTCCACTCCAACGGTTTCTCGCTGGTCCGCCGCCTCGCCGCCGACAAGGGCTGGAAGCTCGATCGCCCGGCGCTGTTCGACAATGAAGTGCTGCTGATCGACGCGCTGATGGCGCCGACCAAGATCTACGTGAAGAGCCTGCTACCGCTGGTCCGCGCCGGCATGATCAATGCGCTCGCCCACATCACCGGCGGCGGCCTGCTGGAAAATATCCCGCGCGTCCTGCCCGAAGGCACCCATGCCACGGTCGACGCCGACGCCTGGGAACAGCCGCGCCTGATGGCGTTCCTCCAGGCCCAGGGCAATATCGAGCCGGAAGAGATGGCGCGCACCTTCAACTGCGGCATCGGCATGATCCTGGCCGTGGACGAGGCGCATGTTGTGGGCGTCACCCAGGCGCTGGAGGATGCGGGCGAAACCGTGTTCCGCGTCGGCACTGTCAGCGAAGGCGACAAGGGCTGCACCGTCAGGGGCAGCACCGAAACCTGGAGCGCCAAGGCCGACTGGTCCGCCACGCATCTGGGCTGACAAGCACCACCAATCCCCCTCCCGCCTGCGGGAGGGGTTAGGGGAGGGTTTTCCAGGGGATCGCCTTTAAGACAGGCCCTCCCCCGACCCCTCCCGCCAGCGGGAGGGGAGACCCTATGACCAAAGCAAAGATCGGCGTCCTGATTTCCGGTCGCGGCTCGAACATGGCGGCTTTGCTCTACGCGGCGAAGGCCGCGGACTGCCCCTATGAGATCGTGCTGGTCGCCGCCAATGATCCGGAAGCCCCCGGCCTGGCGCTTGCCGCGGCCGAGGGCATCACCACCTTCGGCCAGAGCCACAAGGGGCTAAAGCGCGCGGAGTTCGACGCAGTGATCGACGCGCAACTGCGTGCTGCCGGCGTCCAATATGTCGCGCTGGCCGGCTATATGCGCCTGCTCTCGCCCGAATTCGTGTCCGGCTGGGAAGACCGGATGCTCAATATCCATCCCAGCCTGCTGCCCAAATATAAGGGCCTCGACACCCATCAGCGCGCGATCGATGCGGGCGACAGCCACGCCGGCTGTTCGGTCCATATCGTTACCGCCGAACTGGACGATGGCCCGGTGCTGGGCCTGACCCCGGTGGCGATCCTGCCCGGCGACACGGCCGACAGCCTGGCCGGGCGCATCCTGATCGCCGAACATCAGCTCTATTCGCGCACGCTCGCTGATTTCGTCACCCGCGAGCGTCAGCCCGACTGGCTGCTGAACAAGGTGCGTGAAGCCGCGCTGGCGCTGCCGCAGGCGGACGAGATCGTGTCGCACGGCATGCCCTGCTTCGGCATCGTGAAGGGCAAGAAATTCGCCTATTTCACCCGCGACCATCATGGCGACGGCATCATCGCCGTGCTGGTGAAGACCACCGCGCCGGAAGAGCAGGCGACCCTGATCGAAGCCGACCCGGCCCGCTATTATCGCCCCGCCTATTTCGGCAATGACTGGGTCGGCATCCGCCTCGACCTGGGCGATACCGACTGGGACCATATCGGCGAGCGGCTCCACGCCAGCTGGCGCCAGATTGCGCCGAAGAAGCTGCTGGGCCTGAAGGATATCGCCGACCAGTTCTGACCATCTGCTCGATGGGCCGAACAAATATGCAGGATGAGTTGTGATCTTCCTGCGTCGGGCCGATGCTGGACATTGTCCGGAAACATTGTGCTGTATTTACAGTATATTGCTTGGAAATTATTGTGCCGGGCCATGGTGCCCGTGCGCCGGCACGGGGGCTGGTCGATCTTCGGACGGCCGTTTCGACAGGGATTTGCATAATGAAATCGACGATGGTCCGATCGAGCATCGCGCTGCTTGCCATGGGCGCAGCAGCGCAGGTGGCAGTCAAGGCGCAGGATCTCAGCAGTTCGCGCCAGTCGGTGGGGCAGCCGAGCAAGGACCGGATCGTCATCGGCCTGGGTGCGGCGGTGACGCCGGTCTATCAGGGCGCCGACGATTATCGCGTGCTGCCGCTGCCCGCGATCGACATTGTCGAGGGGCGCTTCTTCGCCAATTTCCGCAATGGCGTGGGGCTCAATCTGGTCGATGACCGGGCGCTGACCATCGGCGCGGGTGTCACGCCGATGCCCGGCTATCGCCGGCGCGACGTGCCCACGGGCGTCGATCGGTTGTCCTGGGGCGTGGGTGGCCGCGTGTTCGCCAATCTGACCGGCGGCGGCGTGGTGGCGACGCTGGGCGCGACGCAGGGCATTACGGGCAGCACCGGCGGCTTCATTGCTGACGCCAGCCTCTCCTATCCGGTCATCCTCAGTCCGAAGGTCATCATCACCCCCTCGATCGCCACCAGCTTTGCCGACGGCAAGCATATGGACGGCTATTTCGGGGTGAATGCGCGGGAGGCGGCAGCATCCGGGCTGGACCAATATCGCGGCAAGGCAGGGTTCAAGGATGTCTCGGCGCTGCTCAACATCGTCTATCGGCTCGACAGCCGGTGGAGTGTGACCGGATCGGTCGGGGCGACCAGCCTGCTCGGCCGGGTCAAGGACAGCCCGCTGGTCGAGCATGCGACGCGGCCGAACGGCTTCCTGGCGCTCGCCTACCGGTTCTGAATCACCGGCGAGATCAACTGCCGACCGTCAATTCCTCATAACAGGCCTGCGCCTCGGGCGCGGGGCCGCGCCGGCTGGGCAGCTGGATCACGCGGACGACGCGGACGCCGGCGGCGTGGGGAAAGGTGATGAGATCGCCGGCGCGCACCGGCGCATGGGACCGGTCGATGCGCCGGCCATTGAGGCGGATATGGCCGTCCTCGGCCAGCTTCTGCGCGGTCGATCGGCTTTTCGACAGGCGCGCGAACCACAGATATTTGTCGATGCGCAGGGACGGGCCGAGGCCCGTCCCTGGCCCCTTCCCTGGCATTGTCATGGCCCCCTTGGGGTCAGCCATTGCGCCCCAGCAGTTCGGCCAGGCCGGCAAAGGCATGGTTGCTGGTCGCGGCCTTGTGGCTGGCGGGGGTAGCGCGCGGCGCGCGATTATCGTCGCGGTCGCCACCCTTGCGCGGGCCGCGATCGCCGCCCTTGCCACGGTTGTCGCTGCGGTTTTCACCGCGATTGTCGCTCTTGCCGGCAAACTTGCCCTCGGGGCGCTGCTGCTGATCGCGGCGGGGACCGCGCGGACCACGATCGCCCTGCGGGCGGCCCTTCTGCCGGCCCTTGAACACCCAGTTGGCGCCGGTGGCGGCCACGGGCGCTTCGGCCGGGGTTTCGGTCGTCGCTTCGCCAGGCGTTCCCGCGTCCGCTTCGACGGGAGCCTCGGCAACGGCTTCCGCTGCGGCTTCAGGCGCAGCGTCGGTCGCTTCGACCACGTCCGTGCCTTCCACGGCGGGTGCGGCTTCGGCCAATGCCTCGGCGACGGGCGCTGGGGTCGGCACCGGATCGATCGGGCGGAAGCCGGCGGCGCGCATCAGCTGCAGGAACGCCTCTTCGCTCAGGCCCAACGACACGATCTGCGGGCTGAGCGCGCTGAACGGCTCATTCTTGGCGATCGTCTCATGCGCGGTGCGGGCCATACGCTCGGCCATGTCGATGCGCAGCATCTGCGGACCGAAGCTGCGGAAGCCGGCGATGCGGGCGCCCATTTCCTGCGGCTTGTCGCCGGTCGGGATCAGGGTCAGGCCCGGCTGGGGCAGCGGCAGGCAGGGCTTGCCGATGCGGGCCGCCTGCAGCGCCGCGCGCCAGCGCGCCGCGCCCGGCTTCAACAGGCCGGGATGATAGAGGTCGAGCACGCCGATATCGATGCCGGCGCGGCGCAACAGATGGCGCTGATCCTTGTCGAGATGGCCGAGCGCCGAATCAAGGTCGAGTCGCGGCGCGACGCCACCGGCATCGGCCAGCTGGGCGAAGACCGCGCGGACGACGGCGGGCACGGCCGGATCGGCAGCGCTTTCGCTCATCTTGACCAGCGGCAGCAGATGCTTCTGCTTCTGCGCCTCGAACCAGGTCGCCAGACGGGTCGTCACCTGCTTCTGCACATCCGGGCCCAACGCGGCGAGCGCGCGATCAAGCCGGATTTCGGGCGCGAGCAGGCCTGCGCCCGCCATCAGCGTTGCGACCGGGGTTCCCTGCCAGGCGATGCCCGGCGTCTGTCCCGCATCGTCCATGAGCGCGAAATCCGTATCCGCAGCGCTCATCAATTCGTCAGCCTTCACTCGTAATACCTTTCCAAGGCGCCTTTCCGCCGCCGCCAGCAACAGCTTTCTGTCCTGGAGTCGCGTAGCGGGATCGACTGAGAAACGAAATCCGTCAAGTCGCCCGATCGTCTCGCCATCGACGCAGACCGTCCCATCCGGGTCGACCGTGACCGGCAGATTGCTCGCATTCTGTCCGATATCCCTTAGCAGAACAGAGGTGCGTCGGTCCACGAAACGCTGCGTCAGGGCCGCATGCAGCGCATCTGACAGCTTTTCTTCCAGCATGCGCGTGCGTTCCGCCATCTCTACCGGATTGGCCAGCCAGTCGGGACGATGGGCGATATAGGACCAGGTGCGCGCGGCGGCGATCCGGCCCGACAAGGTGTCGATGTCGCCCTGGACCGAATCGAGGCGGGCGATCTGCTGGGCGAACCAGTCGCGCGGAATATGGCCGCCAAAGCCCGAACCATTGCCGGCGATGAAGCGCCAGATGCGCGCCACGGTGCGGGCATGATGCTCCGCGCCCAGCTTCTGGAAATCGGGCAGGCCACAGGCGGCCCAGAGCCGTTCGACATCGCGCTTGGAGCGGACACGGGTCTGAACTTCCGGGTCTTCGGCCATGCGGCGCAGCACGGCCAGGTCGACCGCCTGTGGCGCGGCGCGCAGTTCCGGGCGGTCGGGCCGGGCCTCCAGATCGATGATGAGATGATCGATGCTGTCAGTGCGCGGGGCGCCGTCGCGCCAGAAAAGCTGGTCGACGGAGGGGAAGCGATGCGCCTCGATCGCCTCTATCTCTTCCGGCGTGAAGGCGGCATCGCCATCCTCTGACCCCAGACTGCCGAAGGTGCCGTCCTTGTGATGGCGCCCGGCGCGGCCGGCGATCTGGGCCATTTCGGCGACCGTTAGCCGGCGCGACCGGCGGCCGTCAAACTTGCGCAGCGAGGCGAAGGCGACATGGGCGACGTCGAGATTGAGGCCCATGCCGATCGCGTCGGTGGCGACCAGATAATCGACGTCGCCATTGAGGAACATCTGTACCTGGGCGTTGCGGGTGCGGGGCGACAGGGCGCCCATCACCACCGCCGCGCCGCCGCGGAAGCGGCGCAGCATTTCCGCCACGGCATAGACTTCCTCGGCCGAGAAGGCGACGATGGCGGAACGGCGGGGCAGGCGCGACAGCTTCTTGGCGCCGGCATAGGAGAGGGTGGAGAAACGCGGCCGGCCGATGATCTCGACCTCCGGGACCAGGCTCTTGACCGTCTTCGCGATGCTGGCGGAGCCCAGGATCATCGTTTCTTCCCGGCCGCGCGCGCGCAGGATGCGGTCGGTGAAGATATGGCCGCGCTCGGGATCGGCGCCCAGTTGCGCCTCGTCCAGCGCGACAAAGGCGAAATCGCTGAGGCCGCCGGTCATCGCGGCGGCTTCCTTGCCACCACTGATGGGCATGGATTCGGCCGTGCAGAGGAAATAGCGCGCGCCCGGTGGCACGATCTTTTCCTCGCCGGTAATCAGCGCAACCTGCTGCGCGCCCTTGATCGCGACGACGCGGTCATAGACTTCGCGCGCCAGCAGGCGCAGCGGAAAGCCCATCATGCCGCTCGAATGGCCGCACATGCGCTCGACGGCGAGATGGGTCTTGCCGGTATTGGTGGGGCCCAGCACAGCGGTGACGGGCGAACGGGCGAACTGGGCCATGATGGGGCCTATGTCGTGCAGGATGGCGGGCAGGGCAAGGACTTTGCGCGATCCGCCCGATGTTCCGGTGGTTAACGGGACTCTGCCCGGCCATGGGCACGTTTCGTCGCAGCGGCGCGGGTCATGGCGGCGTCTTAAATTGACTTTAACCCTGCGCGTTCACAAGGGTGCGGTCCGACGCATGGCGCGGGGACCATTGCGTTGGCGATGCGATAAAAAGCACCCCGGGGGTTGCGGCTTTTGTTCCAGGATAATCAGTCGGGTTTTCAGCAGGGTGGCGCGTCCATGTCGCTATGGCTGGCGGACAGCCTGCAGCGACCGGCGGCGCCGCGCGACTGGCGCACGCGCCTGCGCGACTGGGCGGAGGACGTCAACCTCGTCCCGGACCTGGGGCAGAATGTTGGCAGCCTCACCTGGTTTCGCGGCCTTGCCACCTGTTTTGGCCTGTGCGCCACTGCCCTTTATCTCTCGCCCGGTTTCCAGCCGGTGCCCGGCGCGCCCGAACCCCTGCTGGCGCCAGCGCAATATGACGAGGTGCGCAGCCAGATGATCACGCCGCTGGCGCTGGGCGCGGACAGCGGCCGGCGGATGGGCGCGACCGATGCGGTGCAGCCGCTCAAGGAAACGCCCGAGCGGCCGCAGATCGAACTCAATGCCCAGATCGGCAGCAGCGACACGCTGGCTCGCGCCCTGTCGCGTGCCGGGGTCAGCAGCGGCGATGTCGCGACCGTGACCAGCATGGTCGGCGGCGACATCGGCGCGGGCGTGAAGCCGGGCACGCGCCTCGACATCATCCTGGGCCGCCGTGCCAGCCGCACGTCGCCCCGGCCGCTCGACAAGCTCAATTTCCGCGCGCGGCTCGACCTTGCGGTCGAACTCAACCGGGTCGGCGGCGTGCTGCAGGTGACGCGCGTGCCCATTCGCGTCGACAACACCCCGCTGCGCATCCAGGGCGTGGTCGGCGACAGCATCTATCGTTCGGCCCGCGCCGCCGGCGCACCGCCCAAGGCGGTGCAGGCCTTCCTGCGGGTGATCGCCAAGCAGGTCGATCTGGGATCGATCGGCGCAGGCGACCGCTATGACATCATCACCGAATATCATCGCGCCGAAACCGGCGATGTCGAGGTGGGCGAGCTGCTCTACGCCGGTTTCCGCCGGGCGCGGGGCAAGGCGGTCGACATGCTGAAATGGACCAGCGACGGCCGCACCGAATGGTTCGAGGCATCGGGCGTGGGTGAAAAACGCGGCGTGCTGGGCGCGCCGGTCGACGGCGCTCGCATGACATCGGGCTTCGGCATGCGCCGCCATCCGATCCTGAGTTATACCCGCATGCATGCCGGCATCGATTTCGGCGCGCGCTATGGATCGCCCATCTATGCCGTGACCGACGGCGTGGTCGCCTTTGCCGGCCGCCATGGCGGTCATGGCAATTATGTCCGCATTTCCCATGGCGGGGGCCTGGCCACCGGCTATGCCCATATGAGCCGGATCGCGGCGGTACCCGGCCAGCGGGTGCGGCGCGGCCAGGTGATCGGCTATGTCGGCTCCAGCGGCCTGTCGACCGGTCCGCATCTTCATTATGAGCTGTATCGCAATGGGCAGGTGGTCAATCCATTGTCGGTGAAGTTCACCACGACGGCGCAGCTGACCGGCAGCAATCTGGCCGCCTTCCGCGCGCGCCTGGCCCAGCTCAAGGGGCTGAAGGTCGGCACGCATGAGGTGGCGGCGGCCGCGCCGACCGCGGGCGCACCGGCCGCTGCGGGGAAATAAGCGGCTTTGCGGCGGTGGCTCGCTCGGCTAACGAGCGGGCATGACATCCTCCGATCCCGCCACCATCACCGCGATCCTGCTGGCAGGGGCGCGGCCGATCGCCGATCCGCTCGCCACCGCTGCCGGCGTGCCGGTCAAGCCGCTGGTGCCGGTCGCGGGCGAGCCGATGATCAACCGCCCGGCACGCGCCTTGCTCGCCCATCCGGCGATCGGCCAGCTGGTGGTGCTGACGCAGAATCCCGAATATTTCGCCGATGATCCGGCCACTGCCTGGCTGGCCAGCGATCCGCGCGTGCGGTTCGAGCGCGGCGGCAAGGGCATTGCCTCCTCTCTGCTGGAGCTGATGGAGAAGGCGGACCTGCCTTTCCCGCTGCTGATGACGACGGCGGACCATGTGCTGCTCGACGCGGCGATGCTGGACCAGTTCGTGGCGGAGGCGACGGGCGCCGACATCGCCGTCGCCATGGTCGAGAAGGCGACCCTGCTGGCCCATTATCCGCAGTCGCGTCGCACCTGGCTCAAATTCCGCGACGGCTGGTGGTCGGGCGCGAACATCTTCTGGTTCGGCAGTGCCAGGGCGCGGCCGGTGATCGCGTTGTGGCAGGATGTCGAGCAGGACCGGAAGAAGGGCTGGAAGATCCTGTCCGCCTTTGGCCCGCTGGCGCTGGTCGGCGCACTGCTGCGCATCCTGACCCTGCGCGGCGGCATTGCGCGGGTGGGGCGGCGTTTCGGCCTGACCGCGCGGCTGGTGGCGATGGACCAGGCGGAGGCCTGCATCGACGCCGACAAGCCCGACGACATCGTGCTGATCGAATCCATCCTCGCGCGCTAAGGGGCAGGGCGTTTCCCTATCGGGTTATTCCTGATGCCGCGCGCTGTGGCTGCATGCTAGAAACAATCGGACCCGGCAGATGGGCCCGATGAAGGGAGCACCCGCATGCGCAAGATTCTGCCCCTGGCGGCATTGTTGCCCGCCACCCTCGTCCTGATGGCACAGACAGCGCCCGAAGCGGTTCCCCCGCCGCCGGCGCCGACCCCGGTCACTCCGGTCAGCGGCGATTCCCGCGACGTGTCGGTTGCGGCCTGCCTGAACGAAGCCAAGGCCCAGGGCGCGAAGAAGGGCGTGATCGATGTCACCCTGCGCGAGGTCGAGGATACCGACAAGAAAAGCGACAGCCGCGGCGCCGTGCGCGCGCTGGTCAATGTCGTGATCGACAAGGACGGCAAGCAGAAGACGGTCAAGAAGACGTTCAAGTGCAGCACCCAGAATGGGGTGGTAACCGCCTTCAAATATTATTGAATTTCCCTAGCCCGGTCTCATCAGGCTGAACCGGGCGCGGCACCAGTGCGTCGTTCCTCTCCCCCCTCGATCCAGGGATGGCGCGCTGGTGTCGCTCAGTTCGCGTCGGGCTCCGGCGGCAGCGTATCGCGCAATGCCAGCGCATGGCGGGTGGCAAGACCCATCATCAGGAAGCCGGCGATCGAGGCGACGATATTGGCGATCGCAGCGCCGATCGTGCCATTCATCGGCAGCAGCACCGCCTGCATCCCCAGCAGCAGCAGGGTGGAGGCAAAGGTGATGCGCAGCGACAGGCCGGCCCGGTCGGTCGCCATCAGCAGCGGGCGATAGCTGACCCCGACCAGGTCGATGCAGGCCGACACGCCCAGCAGCATCAGCAGCGGATAGGCGGGGAGGAATTCCTTGCCCGCGATCAGGCCCAGCAGCGGATGGCCGATGGTCAGGATCAGCGCGATGATGATGGCGCCGGCGATCAGCGCCAGCCGGTTGGTCCGGCGGAACAGAGACCGCAGCGCATCCACGCCATGGCTGGACTGGGTGCGCGACAGTTCGACGAAGATGCTGCGCGAGAGCAGGCTGGAAATCTTGGTCAGCGACTGGGCGAGCTGGTTGGCGAGGCGATAGAGGCCCGCGCCCACCGGCCCGACGAACAGGCCGACGACCAGCACCGCCACCTGCTGTCCCATGGCGGACAGGCTGGTCTGCAGGTTGGTGGCGGTCAGGAAGCCGACGATGCCCGGATTTTCGTGGCGCGCATCGAGCGCCCGGCCGGCGGTCCAGCTGCCGAGCCGCCCCTTGCCTTCGCGCAAGGCGAGATACCAATAGGCCGCCGCGCACAGCAGTTCGGCGGCGCCCCAGGCGATCAGGAAGCCGGTGATGCCGGGCATCAGCGCCAGGGCCAGGCCCGCGCCGATCATCCGTCCGACCGGGATCATGGTTTCGGCGACAGCGGCCGAATCGAACCGGTCGAACAGGCGCAATATGCCGGTGGGGGAGGAGCGGATGGTGATCATCATCACCATGCAGAACAGCCAGGCCTGAAGCCCCATGCCCGGCCCCAGCTGCAGCTGGTTGCCGAAGGCGAGGATGATGATCGCGGCGATCAGGCCGCCGGCCACGGCCGAGGCGAGATCGATCAGAATGCAGAAGCGCAGCACCCGGTTGAGCGCATTGCCGTTGCCGTCCGCCAGATGCGGCTGGCCATAGCGCACGACGATCTGCCAGCTGTCGAAGGACACCAACGTCTTGATCACGTTTGCGGCGCTCAGCACCAGCGCGAAGCGGCCGAAATCGGCGACGCCGAGCGTGCGGGTGACGATGGCGAGATAGGCAAGGCTCAGCACCGCGCCCACGCCCTTGCCGCCCAGCAGCCAGCCGGTATTGGCCAGGATACGGGCAAAGCCATCCTGTGCGCTGCTACCCTTTGCGCGCTTCAACTTCACCGGAACAGGAGCCTTTCGCGTGACACGCCGTTTGTTGCTGGCGGGCGTCTATCTAGGGAAGGGCGGCGCATTGCGCAAATGCGTCCTTCTCTTCCCTGCGCTGCGAAATCGCTCTAAAGCGCGGGCATGACCATCAAGAAAGCCATCATCCTCTCCGCCGGCCAGGGTTCGCGCCTGCTGCCGCTGACCCGTGACGTGCCCAAGTGCATGATCGACTTCAACGGCCGCACCCTGATCAGCTGGCAGATCGCCGCGCTGGTCGCCAATGGCGTGACCGACATCGTCGTCGTCACCGGCTTCCGCACCGAACGGGTCGAGGATCATGCGCTGCAGCTTTATCGCGAGACCGGGGCGCGCATTCGCACGCTGTTCAATCCGTTCTTCCAGGTCGCCGACAATCTGGGCAGTTGCTGGATCGCGCGCGAGGAGATGGACCAGGACTTCATCATCCTGAACGGCGACACCATCGTGTCGGACGAGATCGTCGCGAAGCTGGTCACGGGCGCGAAGGACGCGATCACCGTCACCGTCGATGTGAAGCCGGACGGCGACTATGACGATGACGACATGAAGGTGAACCGGGACGAGACCGGTCGCCTGCACCATATCGGCAAGCGGCTGCTGCCGCCCGACACCAATGCCGAATCGATCGGCATGCTGGCGTTCGTGGGCGAAGGGCCGGCGATCTTCCGCAACCAGGTCGACCAGATGATGCGCACGCCCGAAGGCGTCGCCCGCTGGTATCTGCGCGCGATCGACATCATCGCCAAGGGCAACCGGGTCGGCACCGTGTCGATCGAGGGGCTGGAATGGCAGGAAGTCGACTTCCCGCAGGATGTCGATGCCGCCAACGCGCTGACCGAAAAATGGGTGGAAGAGGGCCGTTACGGGGCATGATGCCCCGGGTTGCGTAGCACTGCCAAATGGCCGGAATGGGTGGGTTTGAGACGGTCTGCTTTTGGTCTAGGCCTATCACGACGCGGACCGGATCACGGGAACAAGGAAATGCTTTTTAATAAAATATCCATGCCTCTCCTGTTGATATGGGGCTTTGTTTCCGTTGTATTATTTTTGCTTGGAATTAGATTTTCTGGTGGCATTCTAAACGTCTTTATAGGTCCGCCGGCCAATGCTGACCTCATATCTATAGCATTTTGGTTGATGGTATGGGCACTTGTACTTGCTCCATTTCCATTACTAATGCTTCGGCTCATCCAATTTTTTATGCGTTAAATTCTGAGCAATTTGCTTGCGGCCTTTGGATAGTTTTCTGCTCTTGGGGACGCTCATAGCCGCGACAAAAGCCGAACTGTGGTCGTTACCTGATGCTGCCTCCCGGAAGGCGTGATCTCCACTCCAGCATCGCAACCAGCGTAATTACCAAGAGGCAGATGATGCGCCATTTGCTTGGAAGATCGATAAACAGCAGTAGAGCTGGCGCTAGGGTCGCAATGAAAGAACTGCTGTCGACGCGGACTGACCGTCGCGCTTGGAACGTGAGATAGGTCGCGGTCCCAAGGCCCAACAAGGCAAGAAGCACATAGCAGATAGTATATACGATGGGTGACAGGCCGACATAGCGAAAGAAGGCGCTGGCTGCGCTAAGCATGCCTAGCATCAGCCATATGTCGCGCGAAGGCCTGATGATGCTCATGGTTGCACTTTAGCGGTGAACAGAATGTCCGCAATCGCGAACAACTGGCGGTAGTCTAAACGGCAAAAAATGGTCGTTTGCCGACCGTCTGATCTGTCTACCCGACCTAAAAGGCTTCCCCGATGCCGAAATAGAAGGCGGCGCCGTCCTTGCCCCAGGCAATGTCGGCCCGCAGATTTACATTGGCCTCCTTCGAGGCGAGATAGCGCAGGCCGAAACCGCCGGCTGGCAGCATCTTGGTATGTTTCCAGATATCCTTGCCGCTGCGCGCAATGCCGCCGATGCCGCCGAAGGCGACCATGCCGATCTTGCCGAACAGATGCTGGCGCACCTCGCCCTGCAGCGCCCAGCTGGCCCGGTCGCGATAGCGGCCGGTCTCATAGCCGCGCAGGTCGCCATTCTGGCCATAGAGGCACAGGTCATAATAGGGCGCGCCGTCTGACGCTTCGCACAGCGTCTTGCGCACCACCAGCACGGTCTCGCGCCCCAGCGGGAAATAGCCATTGCCCGCAATCTGCAACTTATGATGGGTGAAGTCGCTGCCCAGCCAGTCGGCGCCATAGGTCAGTGAACCGGTGGTGTAGACGCCCTTGCGCGGATCGACCGGATTGTTGCGGCTGTCGAAGGTGAAGGAGGGGCCGAGCATTGCAATCTGGCTGTGCCGCTCGATCGCGGGCGGTGTCAGGTTCGGATGATTGGGCAGCGGCAGTGAAACGCGGGCGTTCATGTCGAGATAATAGAGGCGCGCGCCGAAGGAGAGGTGGCGCAGGAAGCCCTTGCTGAAGATCTGATATTGGGTGTCGACCATGGCGGCGAAGGCCTTGTCGCGCAGCTTGATCGACAGGTTGGACGCGCCGGCATTGGCGCCGATGCCATAGAAGCGCAGATTGGCGATGCCATAGCCGGCCCAGCCCTGGAAGCGCAGCCGGTCGTCGGCCAGCGTCATATTGTGCGACGCGCCCAGGCCCCAGCTATCGGTGCTGGTGTAGCCGCCACCAAAGCCGCTGACCCAGGGGCGGGACGATCCGTTGGGATTATAATAGAGCACCGCCGCACCGGCGAGGCCGGTGCCCATCGCCGGATTGGACAGCGGGATCGGCGCGATCACCAGATCCGGCTTGGTGCTGGGCGGGGGCAGGGCGGCATCGGGCGCGGGTTCCGGTTCGCCGGCCTGCACGCTCTGCGCCTGATCCATGATCTCGCGCGATGGGGTATTCCGGGCGGCGGCGGGAAGGGCCATGCCCAGGCACATCATCAGGCTTGGGCCGGCCAGCGCGTGTCGCACGCCATGTCTCCCTGTCATATCGGACCAGCCTAGAGGAAGGCGGGGGCGGCACCATCGGGGGAAATGTGCAGGCAAAAGGGGGAAATTACCCAGAAGCCAGGCAAGCGCCTTTCCCGCATATTGTCTGTCCGGCCCGAAGGAGCAGGGCGCGGGGCCGGGGGACAGGGGATGATGGCGATGCGAGGATTGACGCTGCTATCGGTCATGACGCTGGGTGTGGCGGGCCATGCCCGCGCAGAAGAAGTGCCGCCCGTCCCGATCATTACCCAGGTCGCGACCAGCGCCGATCCCGTCAGCGGGACGGCCGACACGCCGATGCCCGTTGCGCCCACAGAAGAGGCGGTGGAGCCCCCGCCCGAGCGCAGGACATATCCGCTGCTGCCGATCGGCGGGCGGGTGGCGATAGAACGTGGCTATCATATCCAGCGCGCGCTGGGCGCCAGCGGCATGCTGATCCACAATGTTCAGCATATGAACAGCCGGAACCTGGCAGTCGCCATTGCCAAGGGCGATGATCCGCCCGAGGGCGCATCGCTGCTACAGGTGCCCTTCGTCACGACGACGGAGATGGAAAGCCGGACCAGCAACAGCGAGTTCAAGGCGGATGTCTGGCTGTTTCCCTTCCTCAACCTGTTCGCCGGCATCGGCAAGGTGAAGGGGCATGTCGATGTCGGCGTCGACATCGACCTCGATGCCTTCGTGCCTTTCCCCTTTTGTCGCCCGGCCAAGCCCTGCGGTCATAGCCAGCTGCCCTTCAGGGCGGATGTCGACAACACCTCCTTCACCTTCGGCAGCATCCTGGGTTATGGCAGCAACAGCTGGTTTGCCGCCCTGTCCCTCGCCAAGACGATCAGCGTGGCGAAGAAGGACCGGTCCGACATGCGGATGACCAACATCGCGGCACGAGCGGGCCCGCGCGTCTCGCTGGGCGGCGACACGATCCTGACACCCTATGTCGGCGCCAATTATTTCGACATGGATGTCACTGTGTCGGGGCTGGTGCGCAGCGGCCCGTTGTTCGAGGACGGCGATGGTGTCGGCCTGCGCTACAAGGTCGACCTGTCGAGCCGCCGCCCTTGGGCCGGCATCGCCGGCGCCAATCTGGAACTGTCCAGCCATTGGGCGATGCAGGCCGAATATAATCTGGGGCAGGAATCCAACCGCTTCGTGCTGAGCCTGACCTTTCGGCCCTGATCCGGCCGGCCCCGATCCGTCCGATCAGAGGGCGAAATGCCCCTTCAGCCAATCGCGCAGCGCCGTGTCAGCTTCGCTGTCAATCTTGACCGCGCTGCCAAGGTCGGGCTGGCCCGGCCAGCCGGCATCGGCAATGGTCAGGCCGACAGCGCTGCGTTCCCCTTCATAACGGGGGATGACGTGGAAATGGACATGCGGGTCGACCATCATCAGCATCAGATAATTGATCTTGGCATAGCCGACCGCGCTGGTCAGTGCGGCCTCGATCGCAGCGGTGACGGTCTTGAGTTCGGCATGGGCTGCGCCCGGCAGGTCGCCGAACGCGGTCGCGTCGCTCTTGGCCGCCAGCACCAGCGATCCCAGCGTCGGCTGGGCCGGGCGCAGCAGCACGACCCAATGGTCGAATTCGGCGACCAGCGTCGCAGGCCAGCCGAATTTCGCGATGGTGGCGTTCATGCCGCTGCCTCCGCCTCATCCATCCAGCTGACGATCGGCCGGCCGGAGCGGTGGACGATATAGGCCTGGGCCAGGCGCACGGCATGGACGACCAGCGAGATGATGGTCCACCAGGCAAGCGCGATCAGGCCGATGTCGGGCCGGCCGAACAGCAGCGCCACGAACAGGATCACCATGTTCGGGTTGCGGCGGGCGGTGATCAGGCGGAACTGGCTGTCGAACCGGCGCCAGACATGGATGTCCATCTTGAAGTCCTTGAGGAACATCCCTTCGATCAGGCGCTGGAGGATATAGCCTGCGATCACGGCGGTCATGATGAAGGTGAAGGTGCCGGCCGACAGGCCCAGCCCCCAATAGGTGAGGCCCACGCCCCAGAAATACCACCAGAAGGGCGGGTGGACCAGGTCGACGCCATGGTCGATCACATTGCCCCATTTGGACGAAGTGATGGTGCAGCGGGCGAGCTTGCCGTCCACCGTGTCGAGCACCATGAAGATGAAGCCGCACAGGAAGCCGGTCCAGAACAGCCCCTTGGCGAACAGGAAGGTGGCGACCAGGCAGAGCGTCACGCCGATCACCGACACCATGTTCGGCGTCATCTTCAGCTGCGCGGCGATGCGCGTCAGGATCAGCGCCAGTTCGGGCCAGAGATATTTGGTCAGCAGGTCGGTTACGCCCTTATAGGCACCGAAATAGCTTTGCCGCTCGATCGCCTTGCGGGTCTGGGGCACCAGTTCGCGCACCATCGGCTGTTCCAGCTTGCGCAGCTGGCGATTGTAGAGCTTGCGCCCGTCCGACAGGTCGATGAGGCCGCTGGCCTGCATCGGGTCGCTGCCCGCCGGCACTTGGCCGACGATCGGCTGGCCGGCCCAGGCGAACATCGTGCCGGGCGTTTCCAACACCAGCCGCAGCAGCAGCGGATCGAAGGCATAGGCGAGGTTGAAGACCAGTTCATGGCCCGGCGCCAGCGTGCTGCCATTCTTGGCCGCGCTTTCCACCATGCGGCGATTGCGTTTGGCGTTGGACATGCCCCAGATCGGGGTCGCATTCTCGCCGAGCAGGCGAACCGGGCCGAGGGTGGTGCTGATCGTCTGCATCATGCCTGTGCCTTCTGCGCAAAATCGAGGATGAGGGCGGCCTGCCGCTGCGAGGCGGGGACCGGGGAAAGATCGATACTATCCTGCATTGCCGCTTCCTGAGCAGCAACCAGGCCCGGTTGCAAGTCCGCTGCCCGATCGAGCGCGCCCTGAAGCGCATCGGCGCGGTCGATCACCTGGCCCAGACGCCAATGGGCGAAGGCCTGATCCTCGCGCCAGTCATGATGGTCGAGGTTGAGGAAGATGCAGGGGCGGGGCGTGAGCAGGAACTCGTAAACCTGGCTCGACACGTCGCCCAGATAGGCGTCGGCGCTGGTTGTGTAGCTCATGTCGATCGAATGGCGGCTGCCCATGTCGACACGGATATGCGGGCTGTCGCTGTGGATCGGCGGGACGCGACGGGCGAGCTTCACATGCGGCGCGATGATGACGTTCCAGCCCTGTAGCGCTTCGAGTGCAGCCATGACCTGCGGCCCGTGCCTGACCCAGGAGGACAGGTCCGGGTCGAAATGCGGATTGTACAGCAGCACCGGTTTGTCATCGTCGAACAAGGGCCGGCGCGGCGCGCGCAGTTCGAACTTGGCATAGCCGCCGACCAGGCAATTGGCTTGGGTGCAGAGGCCATATTCGATCATCCGCCGCCGGTCCTTCTCGCCCGCGACGATGGTCAGGTCGAAATCGGCGTGGCGCTGCTTGTAGCCGCCAGCCCGGTCGCCCGCGCCATGCTTGATCAGGATCAGGCGGGTGGCAAAGCCGGGCACCCGTTTCAGCCAGGCGCTGGTGATCTCCGTCGTCACCAGCGTCGGGAAGCGGGCGATGGCGCGATAGTTGAGCAGCAACGTCGCCAGCCGCGAGGGCAGGCGGAACAGGGAGTCGGGCTTGGTCGAGGGGCGGCGCAGCTTGATGAGGTCGAGCCGTCCTTCGGGATCATAGCTGGCGACCAGATCGAGAATCAGGCGCGAGGGCGAAAGCACATGGACGCGCACATCCGCGCGCTTGCCCAGCTCAAGCGCGGCCGGCAGCCAGTGAAACACCTGCTGCGCTTCGGCGATGGCAAGAAAGGCGATGTCGATCGGCAATGAAGGCGGTCCCCACAGATATTCGCCGCCGCAGGGGCATGACCTGCGTTTGCTTTACTTCGCCCCGCGTCGCAATGCGAGGGGGGAGCGAAACGAGGCCGCTCTAGCGTGGCTGGCGCGGGACGCAAGCCGAAGCCCCTCTTCGGCAATGATTATTTGCAATCGATTTGCAACAAGGCCCGCCGGGGCAGAATCATGGTCTCAGTGCTGGACCTTTGCAGATTTTTCGTTATGCGGACCCCCATCAGACAGACATCGACGAAGAGGCTCGACGAGCGATGGCCGAATTTGCTTTGCCCAAGAACAGCAAGATCAGCGGCAAGGGCGTGACCCACAAGGCGCCCGAGGGCGCGACCAATGTCCGCAGCTTCAAGGTCTATCGCTACGATCCGGACTCGGGCGAGAATCCGCGCTACGATACGTTCGAGATCGATCTCGACAATTGCGGCCCGATGGTTCTCGACGCGCTGCTGAAGATCAAGAACGAGTATGACTCGACCCTGACCTTCCGCCGTTCGTGCCGCGAAGGCATTTGCGGTTCCTGTTCGATGAACATGAACGGCAAGAACGGCCTGGCCTGCACCACCGCGATCGACGAGTGCGCCGGCAAGCAGGTGCAGATCACCCCGCTGCCGCACATGGACGTCATCAAGGATCTGGTGCCGGACTTCACCCACTTCTACGCCCAGTACAACAGCATCAAGCCCTGGCTGCAAACCGTCAGCCCCGCGCCGAGCGGCAAGGAGCGGCTGCAGTCGCCCGCCGATCGCGAGAAGCTGGATGGCCTCTATGAGTGCATCCTGTGCGCCTGCTGCTCGACCAGCTGCCCCAGCTACTGGTGGAACAGCGACAAGTTCCTGGGGCCGGCGATCCTGCTGCAGGCCTATCGCTGGCTGGCCGACAGCCGCGACGAGTTCACCGGCGAGCGCCTCGACGAGCTGGAAGATCCCTTCCGTCTCTATCGCTGCCACACCATCATGAACTGCGCGAACGTCTGCCCCAAGGGCCTGAGCCCGGCCAAGGCGATCGCGGAGACCAAGAAGATGATGGTCGAACGGCAGCTGTAAGTTGACCAGCGACGGTGTTGCAGGCGGGCGACCGCTGAACGAAGGGAAATGGTCGGGCTGGACCGCCTGGCACGATCCGCATCCCGACACCTTCCTTCAGGCCATCGGCCGCGGTTATATGCGCGGGCTGGGCGAGAAGAAGGCGCATGTCGCGCTGGAAACCCGCACCAGCCACCGCAACCGGCTCGATACGCTGCATGGCGGCTTCCTCGCCGCCTTTGCCGACCATGCCTATTTCGGCGCACTCTGGGCGATGGGCCATCAGGGCCAGGTCAACGGCGTGACCATCGACCTGTCGATGCAATATCTGGGCGCGGGCAAGGTCGGTCCCGACCTGCTGGCCGAGGTGGAATTGCTGCGCGAGACCGGGCGCCTCATGTTCCTGCGCATGCTGATCACCCAGGAGGGCGAGCCGGTCGCGGCGTCCACCGCCACGCTGCGCAAGGCGCCCAAGGCGCAGTGACCAGCGTCATCGCCCGTTATGATGCGCTGGTCGCGGCTGGCGAATTGCGGCCCGATCCGGACCAGCGGGCCGCCGCCGTGCGACTCGATCAGCTTCAGCATGATCTGGAAGCGACGCCCGCGCGTGGCTCGACGCTGTGGAAGCTGCTGCGCAAGCAGCCCGAGCCGCCGCGCGGCCTCTACATGTGGGGTGGGGTCGGGCGCGGCAAGTCGATGCTGATGGACCTGTTCTTCGACACGGTCCATGTGCAGCGCAAGAAGCGCGCCCATTTCCATGAATTCATGCTCGACGTGCATGCCCGCCTGGCCGAGGCGCGCAAGTCCGAGTCGGGCGACCCGATCCCGCCGGTGGTCGAGTCGCTGGCCGAAGAGGCGCGGCTGCTCTGCTTCGACGAGATGGTCGTCAACAATATGGCTGATGCGGCGATCATGTCGCGGCTGTTCACGGGGTTGCTGGAAAAGCGGGTGACGATCGTCACCACCTCCAACCGCGAGCCGGACGAACTCTACAAGAATGGCCTCAACCGCCAGCTCTTCCTGCCCTTCATCGACCTCATCAAGGCCAAGCTGGACGTGATGACGCTGAACGGGCCGGTCGATTATCGCCGCGACCGCCTGGGCGACTCGAAGCTGTGGCATGTGCCCAATGGGCCGGAGGCGACCAGGGCGCTGTCGGAGGCCTTTTTCCGCCTGACCGACTTTTCGGTCGAGGACCGGGCCAAGGTGCCCTCGGAGGAGATCGTCGTTCAGGGCGGGCGCACCATGCATGTGCCCAAGAGCCTGAAGGGCGTTGCCGTCTTCTCGTTCAAGCGGCTGTGCGTCGAGGCGCGCGGCGCGCCCGACTATCTGGCGATCGCGCGCAAATATCATACGGTCATCATCGTCGGCATTCCGGTGCTGGGGCCGGAGAAGCGCAACGAGGCGGCGCGCTTCGTCACGCTGATCGACTCGCTCTACGAATATAAGGTCAAATTGCTCGCCTCGGCCGATGCCGAGCCGATGCGACTCTATCCCGAAGGGGATGGGGCGTTCGAATTCGAGCGGACCGTGTCTCGGCTGATGGAGATGCAGTCCGACGATTATCTCGCGCTGGGCCACGGCCCCAAATAAGCGCGGCGCACCCCGTCGTGCGCGCATTTCGCCCTATCGCCGCTTGCGTCGACGTTCATCAGGGCGCAACTTTCTTACGGAAAAACAGACCGGATGCTTCCACTTGGGAAGCATCCGGCAGGCTACCGCTGCAGGGAAGGCTCTAGGTCCAGGGTAGGAGACCAGGAGCGACAGGGTGTGAAAAAGCCTCTAATGCAACTGCGAATGAATTGCAAAGATAATTTGCTGCAGGGGGCTTTGTTTGGTTGAAACCCCCACAATATGGGCGTAGGCGCACTGACAATTCCAGAGTTCACATCTTGGAGGATGATTGCATATGGCCCGTAAGAAGATCGCGCTCATTGGCGCTGGCAGTATCGGCGGCACGCTCGCGCATCTCGCGGCTCTCAAAGGACTCGGTGACATCGTCCTGTTCGACGTCGTCGAAGGCGTTCCCCAGGGCAAGGCTCTCGACCTGTCGCAGTGCGCCTCGGTCGAAGGCTTCGATGCGAAGATCACCGGTTCCAACGACTATGCCGATATCGCGGGCGCGGACGTCATCATCGTCACCGCCGGTGTCGCCCGCAAGCCGGGCATGAGCCGCGACGACCTGCTGGGCATCAACCTCAAGGTCATGAAGGCCGTGGGCGAGGGCATCGCCGCCAACGCCCCCGACGCCTTCGTCATCTGCATCACCAACCCCTTGGATGCCATGGTCTGGGCGCTGCGCGAATTTTCGGGCCTGCCCGCAAACAAGGTCGTCGGCATGGCCGGCGTTCTGGACAGCTCGCGCTTCAACCACTTCCTGGCGGAAGAATTCAACGTCTCGGCCAAGGACGTCACCAGCTTCGTGCTCGGCGGCCATGGCGACACCATGGTTCCGGTGATCGAATATTCGACCGTCGCCGGCATCCCGGTTCCCGACCTGATCAAGCAGGGCCGTTCGACCCAGGAGCGCATCGACGCCATCGTCAAGCGCACCCGTTCGGGCGGCGGCGAGATCGTCGCGCTGCTCAAGACCGGTTCGGCCTTCTATGCGCCCGCCACCAGCGCGATCGCCATGGCTGAAGCCTATCTGGGCGACAAGAAGCGCCTGCTGCCCTGCGCCGCGAACCTGACCGGCCAGTATGGCGTCGACAATCTCTATGTCGGCGTGCCGGTCATCATCGGCAAGGACGGCGTCGAGCAGGTCATCGAGATCGAGCTGAACGACGAAGCCAAGGCCAACCTCCAGGTGTCGGTCGACGCCGTCAAGGAACTGCTGGAAGCCTGCAAGGGTATCGATCCCTCGCTCGCCTGAGCCAACCAGCTTGCACCGTCCCGTTCCAGGTAAGTGCGCAGCCTGGGACGGGTCGCTTTAGACCCAAGTGCCACGTCCACAGAGAATAAAGGGACACATATGTCCATTCTGGTGAACAAGAACACCAAGGTCATCACCCAGGGTATGACCGGTGCCACCGGCACCTTCCACACCGAAACCGCTCTTGCCTATGGCACGCAGATGGTTGGCGGCGTGACCCCCGGCAAGGGCGGCACGACCCACATCGGTCTGCCGATGTTCGACACCGTTGCCGAAGCCAAGTCGAAGACCGGCGCCGACGCCTCGGTCATCTATGTTCCGCCGCCGTTCGCGGCCGACTCGATCCTGGAAGCGATCGATGCCGAAATCCCGCTGATCGTCGCGATCACCGAAGGCATCCCGGTTCTGGACATGGTCAAGGTGAAGCGCGCCCTGTCGGGTTCGAAGTCGCGCCTGATCGGCCCGAACTGCCCCGGCCTGCTGACGCCGGGCGAATGCAAGATCGGCATCATGCCCGGCAACATCTTCTCGAAGGGTTCGGTCGGCGTCGTGTCGCGTTCGGGCACGCTGACCTATGAAGCCGTGTTCCAGACCACCAATGCGGGCCTGGGCCAGACCACGGCCGTCGGCATCGGCGGTGACCCGGTCAACGGCACCAACTTCATCGACGTGCTGGAACTGTTCCTGGCCGACGACGCCACCGAATCGATCATCATGATCGGTGAAATCGGCGGCGACGCGGAAGAACAGGCTGCCCAGTTCTTGATCGACGAAGCCAAGAAGGGCCGCAAGAAGCCGATGGCCGGCTTCATCGCGGGTCGCACGGCGCCTCCGGGCCGTCGCATGGGCCACGCCGGCGCGATCGTGTCGGGCGGCAAGGGCGACGCAGAAAGCAAGATCGCGGCGATGGAAGCGGCCGGCATCAAGGTCGCTGCCAGCCCGAGCCTGCTGGGCGAGACCCTGCTGGAAGTGCTGAAGGGCTGATCCGCCTTTAAAATATGATATGGAAACGCGGCCGGGCTGCACCCCGGCCGCACTTTCCCGCTCCGCGACTGCACGCGGCATGCATGGGACACAAGACGATGGGTTACGAGAACCAGGATTTCGAGATCGAACAGGGGCCGAGCTGGGCACGCCCCAACTGGCCGTTGGCGGACACCGACGACCTGACCGGGGCGATGGACCCGACGCAGATGCAGGTGGCCGTGAAGGCTGCTGCAAAGGCGCAGGGTGCCGCTGTTTCCGAGGCCGATATCGCATCGGCTGCCGAGGACGCAATCCGCGCGCAGATGCTGATCCGCACATATCGCGTGCGCGGTCATCTGGCCGCCAATCTCGATCCGCTGGGCCTGGCCAAGCGTGACCTGCCGGCGGACCTGACCCCGGAATATCATGGCCTGACCGACGCGTCGAAGAAGGTCTTCCTGGGCGGCACGCTGGGCCTGCAGTATGCGACCGTCGCGGAGATCGTGACGATCCTGCGCCAGAATTACTGCGGCAATGTCGGCCTTGAATATATGCATATCGCGGACGTTGAAGAGCGCCGCTTCCTGCAGGAACGCCTGGAAGGCAAGGACAAGGAAATCCACTTCACGCCCGAGGGCAAGAAGGCGATCCTGGCCAAGGTCATCCAGGGCGAGCAGTATGAGAAGTTCCTGGGCCGCAAATATGTCGGCACCAAGCGCTTCGGCCTCGACGGTGGCGAGTCCATGATCCCCGCGCTCGAAGCGGTCATCAAATATGGTGGCGCATCGGGCGTGCGCGAGATCGTGTTCGGCATGGCCCATCGCGGCCGCCTGAACGTCCTCGCCAACGTCATGGCCAAGGGCTTCCGCGTCATCTTCCACGAATTCTCGGGCGGCACCGCCAACCCCGAAGACGTGGGTGGTTCGGGCGACGTGAAATATCACCTCGGCACCTCGACCGACCGTGAGTTCGACGGCGTCAAGGTCCATATGTCGCTGGTCCCCAACCCGTCGCACCTTGAAACCGTCGATCCGGTGGTGCTGGGCAAGGTCCGCGCGCAGCAGACCTTCCGCGACGACCTCACCAAGCATGAGCAGGTTCTGCCCGTGCTGATCCACGGCGACGCGGCCTTTGCCGGCCAGGGCATCGTCTGGGAATGCCTCGGCTTCTCGGGCGTCAGCGGCTACAACACCGGCGGCTGCGTTCACTTCATCATCAACAACCAGATCGGCTTCACCACCAGCCCGCAATTCTCGCGCGGCTCGCCCTATCCGTCGGACGTGGCGAAGGGTGTCCAGGCACCGATCCTGCACGTCAATGGCGACGATCCCGAAGCCGTGACCTTTGCGACCAAGCTCGCCATGGAATATCGCCAGAAATTCCATCGCGACGTCGTCGTCGACATGTGGTGCTATCGCCGCTTCGGTCATAACGAAGGCGACGAGCCGGGCTTCACCCAGCCGCTGATGTACAAGGAAATCCGTCAGCATCCGCCGGTCAGCGACATTTATGCCGCGCGCCTGAAGGCGGAAGGCGTGGTGGACGATGCGTTCGTTTCCGGTTCGACCGACGAGTTCGTCGCCCATCTGGAAGACGAGTTCGAAGCCGCCAAGAGCTACAAGGCCAACAAGGCCGACTGGTTCGCCGGTCGCTGGTCGGGCCTGCACAAGCCGGCCGATGCCGAAACCGCGCGTCAGAGCGTGGAATCGGCGATCAACCAGAAGCTGTTCGACAGCCTGGGCCGCACGCTGACCACCGTTCCCGAAGGCCATAATGTCCACAAGACGCTGAAGCGCGTGCTGGATGCCAAGGCCGAGATGTTCAAGTCGGGTGCCAATTTCGACTGGGCGACCGGCGAGGCGCTGGCCTTCGGTTCGCTGCTGTCGGAAGGCTATGGCGTTCGCCTGTCGGGTCAGGACTCGGGTCGCGGCACCTTCAGCCAGCGTCACGCGGTCTGGACCGATCAGGACACCGAGGCCAAGTATATCCCGCTTTCGACCGTGCCGCATGGCCGTTTCGAAGTGCTGGACTCGCCTTTGTCCGAATATGGCGTGCTGGGCTTCGAATATGGTTTCGCCCTGGCGGACCCGAAGAGCCTGGTGATCTGGGAAGCCCAGTTCGGCGACTTCGCCAACGGCGCGCAGATCATCTTCGACCAGTATATCGCGTCGTCGGAAACCAAGTGGCTGCGGTCCAACGGCCTCGTCTGCCTGCTGCCGCACGGCTATGAAGGTCAGGGCCCCGAGCATAGCTCGGCGCGTCTGGAACGCTATCTGCAGCTCTGCGCCGAAGGCAATATCCAGGTCGCGAACATCACGACCCCGGCCAATTACTTCCACGCGCTGCGTCGCCAGATGCTGCGGCCCTTCCGCAAGCCGCTCATCATCATGGCGCCCAAGTCGCTGCTGCGTCACAAGGCCGCCGTCAGCAAGGCCGAGGACTTCCTGGGCGAAACGCACTTCAAGCGCATCCTGTCGGACCCCAATGGGTCGGCCGACAAGGATACCAAGCGCTTGGTGCTCTGCTCGGGCAAGGTCTTCTACGACCTGATGGAAGCCCGCGACGCCGCCGGCGACGCCAACACCCAGATCGTCCGTATCGAACAGATTTATCCGTTCGCCACCGACGCACTGGCCACGCGCATCGAGCGCATGACCAATCTGGAAGACGTCGTCTGGTGTCAGGAAGAACCGCGCAACAACGGCGCCTGGTCCTTCGTAGAACCCTATATCGAGGAAGCGCTGGCCAAGGCCGGCAAGGCGCCCAAGCGCGCCCGCTATGCCGGCCGCAAGGCATCGGCATCGCCTGCCACGGGCCTGGCCTCGCGCCATGTGTCCGAACAGGGCGCCCTCGTCGCCGATGCGCTGGGTCACAGCGTTCGTGAAGAAATCCGTCGCCAGAAGAAAGGCTGAGAAAGCACATGGCAACCGAAGTCAAAGTCCCCACGCTGGGCGAATCCGTTACCGAAGCCACCGTCGGTCAGTGGCTCAAGAAGCCGGGTGAAGCGGTCAAGGCCGACGAGCCGATCGTCAGCCTGGAAACCGACAAGGTCGCGGTCGACGTGCCCTCGCCGGTCGCCGGTGTCATGGGTGATCTGGTCGCCAAGGAAGGCGACACGGTCGAGGTCGGCGCGCTGCTGGCCTATGTGAACGAAGGCGGTGCCGCTGCCGCCGCGCCGGCTGCTGCCGCTGCTCCCGCCGCCAAGGCGGAAGCCGCTGCACCCGCGCCGGCCGCTTCGGCCCCGGCTGCATCGGACGACGAAGAGGGCGGCAGCCTGACCCTGTCGCCGGCGGTCCGCCGCCTGGTGCTGGAGCATGGTCTTGACCCGAGCAAGATCAAGGGCACCGGCAAGGACGGCCGTCTGACCAAGGACGACGTCATGGCCGCCGTCGCCGCCGGCACTGCCAAGGCGGCTGCCGCGACCCCGGCATCGGCGCCTGCCGCCGATGCGCCGGCCGCTGGCCCCAGCCGCAAGCAGGAACGCGTCAAGATGACCCGCCTGCGCCAGACCGTCGCCAAGCGTCTGAAGGAAGCGCAGAACAACGCTGCCCTGCTGACCACGTACAACGACGTCGACATGACCAACGTCATCGAGGCGCGCGCCAAGTACAAGGATCTGTTCGAGAAGAAGCATGGCGTCCGTCTGGGCTTCATGGGCTTCTTCACCAAGGCCGTCTGCATGGCGCTGAAGGACATTCCGGGCGTCAACGCGCAGATCGAAGGCGACGAGATCGTCTATAACGACTTCGCCGACATCTCGGTCGCCGTCTCGGCCCCGACCGGCCTGGTCGTTCCGGTCATCCGCAATGCGGAAAGCCTGAGCGTCGCTGCCATTGAAAAGACCATCGGCGGCTTCGGCAAGAAGGCCAAGGAAGGCAAGCTGACGATGGAAGATATGAAGGGCGGCACCTTCACCATCTCCAACGGCGGCGTGTTCGGTTCGCTGCTGTCCAGCCCGATCATCAATCCGCCCCAGTCGGCGGTTCTGGGCCTGCACCGCATCGAGGACCGTCCGGTCGTCCGCAACGGTCAGATCGTGATCCGCCCGATGATGTATCTGGCGCTCAGCTATGACCATCGTCTGATCGACGGTCGCGAAGCGGTGACCTTCCTTGTCGCGGTCAAGAACGCGATTGAGGATCCGACCCGTCTGCTGATCGACCTGTAATAATCACCATTTATTGTTGCCCCGGCTTCGGCCGGGGCGCCTCTTGCCCTTGATTTGGGGCAGAGCGATGCCAGTTTGGCTGGCATGACTGGAGAAGGGAAAACCCCATGTCCGATTTCGATTATGACGTCCTGGTTATCGGTGCTGGTCCGGGTGGCTATGTCGCCGCGATCCGCGCTGCGCAGCTGGGCCTGAAGACCGCCTGCGCCGAAAGCCGCGAGACGCTGGGCGGCACCTGCCTCAACGTCGGCTGCATCCCGTCCAAGGCCCTGCTGCACGCCTCGGAACTCTATGACGAGGCCGCCAACGGCGCGCTCGCCAAGCTGGGCGTCAAGATCGACAAGATGAGCCTGGACCTGCCCACCATGCAGGGCCAGCGCGTCGATGCCATCAAGGGCCTGACCGGCGGCATCGAATATCTGTTCAAGAAGAACAAGGTGACCTGGCTCAAGGGCCTGGCCAGCTTCACCGGCGCCAACACTGTCGAAGTGAATGGCGAGAAGGTGACGGCGAAGAACATCGTCATCGCCACCGGTTCGTCGGTCGCCCCGCTGCCGGGTGTGGCCGTGGACAATGCGGGCGGCAAGATCGTCGATTCGACCGGCGCGCTGGAACTGGACAAGGTTCCGGGCCATCTGGTCGTCGTCGGTGGCGGCGTCATCGGTCTGGAACTGGGTTCGGTGTGGAAGCGCCTGGGCGCCAAGGTGACCGTGGTCGAATATCTCGACCAGATCCTGCCCGGCATGGACGGCGAAGTCCGCAAGGAAGCCAACAAGATCTTCAAGAAGCAGGGCTTCGAATATAAGCTCGGCACCAAGGTGACCGGCGCCGAAGTCGGCAAGTCGGGCGTGGCCCTGACCGTCGAACCCGCCGCTGGTGGCGAAGCCGAGAAGATCGAGGCCGACGTTGTCCTGGTGTCGATCGGTCGTCGTCCCAACACCGAGGGCCTCGGCCTCGACAAGATCGGCCTGGAGCTGAACGCGCGCGGTCAGATCGAGACCGATCATGAGTTCGGCACCAAGGTTCCGGGCGTCTGGGCGATCGGCGACGTCATCCCCGGTCCGATGCTGGCGCACAAGGCCGAGGACGAAGGCATTGCCGTCGCCGAGAATATCGCCGGCCTGACCGGCATCGTGAATCACGACGTGATCCCCTCGGTGGTCTACACCAAGCCGGAAATCGCGGGCGTGGGCCTGACCGAGGAAGCCGCCAAGGAACGTGGCGCCGTCAAGGTCGGCAAGTTCCCGATGATGGCGAACAGCCGTGCCAAGACCAATCACGAGCCCGACGGCTTCGTGAAGATCATCGCCGACGCCGAAACCGATAAGGTGCTGGGCGTGTGGATCATCGCCACCGTCGCCGGCACGATGATCGCACAGGCGGCGCAGGCCATGGAATTCGGCGCATCGAGCGAAGACATCGCTTACACCTGCCACGCGCATCCGACGCACAGCGAAGCGATCAAGGAAGCGGCGATGGCCGTGACCGGCAAGCCGATCCACATGTGATCGACTGCGCTATCGCAGGATAAGGGAAGGGGCCTCCGCCAAGCGGGGGCCTTTTTCTTTTGGGGAAGGACGCGCGCTGTTCTATCGGACGCGCATGAACCAGTTTCCCTCCAGCCAGTCGGTGCCGTCGGCCAATCCTGAGCGGTTGTTCTTTGCGCTATGGATCATCTTTTCGGTGCTGACCGCGCTGGCCGACATCATCGCGATCGTTCGCCATCTCGAAATGACGTTGCAGATATTGCCGCAGACGGCGTTGGGACTGGCGGTGTGCCTGCCCTTCGGCGCGGTCGCGATCCTGCTGCGACGCCGGCGGCTCAAGCGCCAGGCCGCGCGCGACGCTTTTCTTCAGGCGATGGCGCGGCTCGACTGAGCATCGCCGGCGGGCGCCAGCGCGGGCCGAATGGCGACGCGGTTGCGGCCCTTTTCCTTCGCTTCATAGAGCGCGCTGTCGGCGCGGGCGATCGCGTCATGGATCGAGCGGTCGGCGCGGTGCAGGCTGGTGAGGCCGAAGCTGGCGGTGAGCGGGCCGGGCAGGCCAAGCCGGCTTGCCGCCTGTTCGGCAAAGCGCAGCCGGATCGCGTCGGCTATGCCGGTCGCCATGGCGGGGTCTGCGCCGGGCAGGAAGAGGATGAACTCCTCGCCGCCGAAGCGGGCGATGACGGCATCGGCCGGGGCCAGCGCCCGCAGCGCATCGGCCAGCGCGACGATCACCCGGTCGCCCAGCCCATGGCCATGGGCGTCGTTGACCCGCTTGAAATGGTCGATGTCGCAGGCGATCAGGCTGCCGCTGGCATCATGGCGCGCCACCGCTTCCTCGAACCCGCGGCGATTGAGCAGGCCCGACAGCGGATCGACATGGGCATCATGGCGATAACGGGTGAGCACATCCTGCATGGCCGCCGCGAGCGCGGAGAGGGCCAGGAACAGGCCGAACATGCAGGCCAGCGCCTGCATCAGGAAGGCATATTGGCTGTCGCGGAACGCTACGCCGCCGGGCAGGGTGAAGGACACGCTGCTGCCGCGCAGCAGATTGTCGAGCGCCACCAGGGTGACGGCGGCATAGAGGGCGCGATCGGGCCAGCCGCGAAGCTGGCCGCGCCCGGCGATCAGCGGAATGGAAATCAGCAGGAAGCAGCCGAAGTCGGACGACACCAGTTCCAGCGGGACGATGTCCTGCATCACCGCAAAGCTGCAGAGCAGGATCGATATCGCCCAGATGGCGATGCGCAGCCCCAGCACCCAATTGGGGCGCCAGCGCGTCAGCAATGCCTGGCTGAACAGCAGGAAGCCGGTGGCAAAGGCGGTGTCGGCGACGATGCCCCACAGGTCCGTCGGCAGGAAGTCGAACGCGACCGGCACGGCAAAACCCATAGCGACGCTGAAGAAGGCGCCGCTCCACCAGCCCGCTTCCCGCGCGCCCCAGCCCCAGACGATGAGGAAGGCGACGCCGAAGCTGGCCATCATGATGGGCAGGAAGAAGGCGAAATTCTCACCCACGAAGTGCGACCGATCCTTTGTGCAGCATGGCGGCATGACGTCGCGTCATGCAGGAGCGCCATCCTGCATTTTCCGGTAAATGTCGATGGTTAAGAGAGCGTAACGGTTGCGACGGGCCGAGCGGGAAACTGCCTAACCTGGATCAGAAACGCGGTTTCCGCTTCTCGCGGAACGCCGCGACCCCTTCGGCAAAGTCGGGATAGGTGAAGGCGTCGCGAAACATCTCCAGCGTCACCATGTCGTCATCCGCCTGTCCGTCGAGGATGCGGCGGACCATCGCCTTGGACGCGCGCACGCTATGCTGGGCGTTGGCGGCAATCTTGCGGGCCAGTGCGTCGGCGGCGGCCAGCGGATCGGCCGCAATCTCGTCGATCAGGCCGATGGCAAGGGCCGCATCGGCCTCGTGCAGCGCGCCGGTGAACAGGATGCGCTTGGCTCGTGCTGGCCCGACCAGATCGACCAGCAGGCGGGTGTCGAACAGCGAATAGACGATGCCCAGCTTGGCCGGGGTGATGCCCAGCCGCGCGGTGGGCGCCCCGATGCGCAGGTCGCAGGCGATCGCCAGCCCGCATCCGCCGCCGACACAATCGCCGTCGATCGCCGCGATCACCGGCTTTTCGGCATGGGCCAGCGCATATTGGGTGGCGCGGATCGCGGCCTGATTGGCGGCGCGCCAGTCAGCGTCGCCCGAGCAGGCGGCAAATTCGTTGATGTCGGCGCCGGCGCAGAACAGGCCGGGCGTCGCCGAGGCCAGGATCAGCACGCGGATGTCCGCATCGGCCATGGCATCGGCGACCAGATGGGGCATCGCCTCCCACATCGCCTGGGTCATGGCGTTGCGGCGATCGGCCCGGTCGATCAGCAGCCGGGCGATCGCGCCGTCCCGCTCCAGGCGCAAGCTCATGCCGGCCAGGCTTCCAGCATCGGCACCAACTCGTCGAAATGGTGGATCACCGCATCGGCCTCCAGATTTTCGACCGGGCCGTCGAGGAAGCCGAAGCTGACCGCGATGCTGGGAATGCCGGCATTGCGCGCGCCGGCAATGTCGTTGATCGTGTCGCCCAGGAAGATGGCGCGGCCGCCACCGGCCCGCTCGATCATCGCATGGATCGGCGCCGGATCGGGCTTGGCAATGCCGACCGTGTCACCGGCCACGACCGAGGCGAAGCGTTCGAATAGGCCCAATTGGTGCAGCAAGGGAATCGTGAAGCGCTCCGCCTTGTTGGTGCAGATGGCGAGCTTCACGCCGCGCTCCGCCAGCGCATCCAGCATCGCCATCATGCCGGGATAGGGCAGGGAATGGAGCGCTAGATTCTGTTCATAATAATCGAGCAGGATCGGCAGCGTCTGGTCGAGGATCGCTTCGTCATAGCCGCCCGACGCGTCGAGCGCGCGCTGCAGCATCACCTTGGCCCCCTTGCCGACGAAGGGCCGGATGGAATCGACCGGGAAGGGGGCTCGGCCGATCGTGCCGATCGCATAATTGACCGCCGCGGCCAGATCGCCGCTGGTGTCGAGAAGGGTGCCGTCGAGGTCGAAGCCGACAATGTCGAAGGATAAGCGTGCCATGGCATCGCCATGCCGCGTCGGCGGTGGCAATGGCAAGGCAAACATGGCAGAGAGCCGTGATATTCCAGACCACTTGAACGAAAAGGACGCGCTCGCCGTGACCGCACCTCGCCCCCTAGCAGTCGTCATCCTTGCCGCCGGGCAGGGCACAAGGATGAAGTCCGGCACGCACAAGGTGCTGCACCCGATCGCCGGGCGGCCGATGCTGCTGCACCTGCTTGCCAGCGTCGCGGACCTGCTGCCCGAGCGGCAAGTGGTCGTGGTCGGCGCCGGCCGCGAGCAGGTGGAAAAGGCGGTCGAGGGCAGCGGCGTCGCCATCGCCGTGCAGGAACAGCAGCTTGGCACCGGTCATGCCGTGGCGCAGGCGCATGATGCGCTGGCGGGGTTCGCCGGCGACGTGCTGATCCTCTATGGCGACGTGCCGCTGGTCAGCGGCGCGACGATGAAGGCGATGCTCGATCGGTTGAGCCGGGGCGACGAGCCGCGCGCGGTGGTGCTGGGCTTCCGCCCGGATGATGCCGCCGCCTATGGCCGGATCATCGCCGATGGCCAGGGCATCATCGAGAAGATGGTCGAGTTTAAGGATGCGAGCGAGGCCGAGCGCGCCGTCACCCTGTGCAACAGCGGCCTGATGGCGGTGCGGGCGAGCGACCTGTTCGTGCTGCTCGACCAGATCGGCAACAACAATGCGGCCGGCGAATATTATCTGCCCGACATCATCATGCTGCCCGGTGCGAACAGCGCCGTGATCGAGACGGAAGCGTGGGAAGTGGCCGGCGTCAACAGCCGCGCCGAACTGGCCGGCGTCGAAGCCGTGTGGCAGGACCGCCGCCGGGCCGAGGCGATGCGCGAGGGCGTGACCCTGGTCGCGCCGCAGACCGTCTTCTTCTCGTACGACACGGTGCTGGGCCGCGATGTGACGGTCGAACCCAATGTCGTCTTCGGTCCGGGTGTCACCATCGCCGACAATGTCGTCATCCATGCCTTCTCCCATCTGGAGGGGGCTACCATCGCCAGCGGCGCCGATATCGGCCCCTATGCCCGCCTGCGTCCGGGCGCCGATATCGGCCCCAAGGCGAAGGTCGGCAATTTCGTCGAGATCAAGAAGGCGCGCCTCGACGAAGGGGCGAAGGTCAATCACCTGTCCTATATCGGCGACGCCAGCGTCGGCGCGGCGGCCAATATCGGCGCGGGCACCATCACCTGTAACTATGACGGCTTCTTCAAATACAAGACGCAGATCGGCGCGGGGGCCTTCATCGGCTCCAACAGCGCGCTGGTTGCGCCGGCGACGATCGGCGATGGCGCGATCGTCGCGGCGGGCAGCGTCGTGACCAAGCCGGTTCCGGCCGACGCGCTGTGTCTGGTCCGCCCGCAACAGGAAAGCAAGCCGGGCTGGGCGGCGGCGTTCCGCACCCGCATGCGCGAGCGGAAGGCGAAGGCTTGAGCTTCATCCGGCGCCGGCCGTTTCTCTCCGCTCTGCTGCTCCTGTTGCTGATCGCGGTGGCAGGGCCGCTCTGGCTGTTGATGAATGCGCGCGCCATGCCGGTCGTGCGACGCGCCGATGTCGTGCTGCCTTTCCCGGCGGGCGCGTCGCAGCAGCCGATCAAGGTCGCGCTGCTGACGGACACCCATCTGTCCGGGCCGGACAACAGCCCGGCGCGGATGGCGCGGATCGTGGCCCGGATCAACGGCCTCAAGCCCGACCTGATCCTGCTGGGCGGCGACTATATCGGCGACAATAAATGGGGCGCGACCTATGATGCGCGCCACGCGATCGCCCCCTTTGCCGGGCTGCGCGCGCCGATGGGCGTGGTCGCGGTGCTGGGCAATCATGACAGTCGCAGCAGGAAGAACCGGGTGGCGCTGAGCGCCGATGACTGGCAGCGCGCCTTTGCCGATCTGGGCATCACCCTGGTGCAGGATGGCGCGGTGCGGCGCGGGCCGCTGGCGATCGGCGGGCTCAAGGATATCTATACCCGCAAGCCCGACATACCCGATACGCTGAAGGCGATGCAGGACATTGGCGGCGCGCCGGTCATCCTGTCGCACGGGCCCGATGTCTTCCCGCTGCTGCCCGATGCGCCGTCGCTGACCCTGGTCGGCCATACCCATTGCGGTCAGGTCGCGCTGCCCTTTGCGGGAATCGTCTATGTCCCCTCCCGCTATGGCACCCGCTATGCCTGCGGCCGCTATCAGGATGGGCGGAAGGCGATGATCGTGTCCGGAGGCGTGGGCACCAGCGGCCTGCCTTTCCGCATGCTGGCGCCGCCCGACATCTGGCTGATCACCATCCGGCCACGATGACATTCTTTTCATGGCTCAGCCATGGCGCTGTCGCCTGACCGGCATTAATGGCATGGCGACAAAGCTGTCCTATATGGACGCTATCTGACTAATCTGGTTCGGCGGGGCTTTCCACCATGTGCGGTATCATCGGAATTATTGGTAAGGATCAGGTCGCGGAGCGGCTGGTCGATGGCCTCAAGCGGCTGGAATATCGCGGCTATGACAGCGCCGGTGTCGCCACCGTGCATGACGGCCGGATCGATCGCCGCCGGGCCGAGGGCAAGCTCAACAATCTGGTCAAGGAACTGGCCGCCTCGCCGCTGCCCGGCACCACCGGCATCGCCCATACCCGCTGGGCCACCCATGGGGCACCGACCACCAGCAACGCGCACCCCCATGCGACCGGCGAAGTGGCGCTGGTCCACAATGGCATCATCGAGAATTTCAAGCCGCTGCGCGACGAACTGATTGGGCGCGGCCGCACCTTCGACAGCCAGACCGACACCGAAGTGGTCGCCCATCTGGTCAGCGAACTGGTGGAGCAGGGCGTGGCGCCGAAGGAGGCCGTTGCGCAGGTACTGCCGCGCCTGCACGGCGCCTTCGCGCTGGCCATCCTGTTCAAGAGTCATCCCGACATGCTGATCGGCGCGCGCCTCGGCTCGCCGCTGGTCGTGGGCTATGGCGATGGCGAGACCTTCCTCGGCTCCGACGCGCTCGCGCTGGCGCCGCTGACCCAGCGCATCGCCTATCTGGAGGAAGGCGACTGGGTCGTCATCACCAAGGACGGTGCCGAGATTTTCGACAAGGACAATAACCCAGTCGAACGCCCGGTTACCATCAGCGGCGTGTCCGGCGCGATGATCGACAAGGGCAATCATCGCCATTTCATGCAGAAGGAAATCTATGAGCAGCCGGTCGTCGTGGCCCAGACGCTCAAGGCCTATCTGCAGCGGATGGATGATCGCGTATCGCTGCCGATCCCGGATTTCGACCTGTCGACCATTCGCCGCGTCACCATCGTCGCCTGCGGCACCAGCTTCTATGCCGGCATGGTCGCGCGCTACTGGTTCGAACAGTTCGCCCGCGTGCCGGTCGATTTGGATTTCGCCTCCGAGTTCCGCTATCGGGAACCGGTGATGGAGGAGGGCGGCTTGGCCCTGTTCATCAGCCAGTCGGGCGAGACCGCCGACACGCTTGCTGCGCTGCGCTATGCACGCGCCCAGGGGCAGAAGATCGCCGTCGTCGTCAATGTGCCGACCAGTTCGATGGCGCGCGAGGCCGACCTGCTGCTGCCGACCCATGCCGGCCCGGAAATCGGCGTCGCCTCGACCAAGGCCTTTACCTGCCAGTTGGCCGTGCTGGCCGCCTTTGCCGCCAATCTGGCGCGGGCCAAGGGCAAGCTCAGCGCCAAGGACGAGAAGGAAATCGTCCGCCATCTCGCCGAAGCGCCCGCTGCGATCAACGGCGCGCTCGCCTATGACGAGGCGATCGAGGCGATGGCCCATCATATCGTGCCGGCGCGCGATGTCCTGTATCTCGGCCGTGGCACCGACTATCCGCTGGCGCTGGAAGGCGCTCTGAAGCTCAAGGAAATCAGCTATATCCATGCCGAGGGCTATGCGGCCGGCGAGATGAAGCATGGCCCGATCGCGCTGATCGACGAACTGGTGCCGGTGATCTGCATCGCGCCCAGCGGCCCCTTGTTCGAAAAGACCGTCAGCAACATGCAGGAAGTGCAGGCGCGCGGCGGCAAGGTGGTGCTGATTTCCGACTATGACGGGGTGCAGGCGGCAGGCGAAGGCTGCCTCGCCACCATCACCATGCCCAAGGTCCACCCGCTGATCGCGCCGATGGTCTATGCCGTGCCGGTGCAACTGCTCGCCTATCATGTCGCCGTGCTCAAGGGCACGGATGTGGATCAGCCGCGCAACCTGGCAAAGAGCGTCACGGTGGAGTGAGCCGGGCCGCCCCTGCCATCATGATGGCAGGGGTCTTGGCTGCTCGCGCTTCGATCAGCCGCCGCCGGGCGAATTATGGCCGCCGGCCGGCACCGGGCCACCGCTGGGCGCGTGGCTGTGGTCGGGATTGCTGTCCCAGTCGATATGATAAAGGTCGAAGCGGCGGTCGCGCAGGTTGCGGACCGTGCCTTCGGCCCGCGCCCAGCTGAGGTCGGCCAGGTTCACGTCCGCCATGGTCAGCGTCTCGACATTCTCGCTCGCCTCGGCGGCGATGCCGTCACGGGCGAAGGGCAGGTCGCACGGCGTCAGGATCGCGCTCTGGGCATATTGGATGTCCATATTGTCGACGTTCGGCAGATTGCCGACATTGCCCGACATCACGACATAGCATTGATTCTCGATCGCGCGGGCCTGCGCGCAATAGCGCACGCGCATATAGCCCAGGCGCGAGTCGGTGCAGAAGGGGACGAAGATGATGCGCGCGCCCTGGTCGACCAGTCGGCGGGCCAGTTCGGGAAATTCGCTGTCATAGCAGATCAGCACGCCGATCGGGCCGCAGTCGGTCTGGATCACGTCGAGCGCGTCGCCGCCCTTGATGTTCCACCAGAAGGCCTCGTTGGGGGTCGGGTGGATCTTTTCCTGGGTGTGGACCGATCCGTCGCGCAGCGCGACATAGGCGATATTCTGGATGTCGCCATCGTCGGCGCGGGTGGGGTGCGACCCGCCGATGATGTTGATATTATATTCCAGCGCCATCCGTGTCAGTTCCTTGGTCAGGCGCGGGGTATAGCCGGTCAGCCGGTCGATCGCCTCGATCGGCGACAGTTTCTTGGTCTCGAACGAGAGCAGGGGCAGGGTGAACAGTTCGGGAAAGACGATGAAGTCCGATCGGTAATCCGCCGCCACGTCGACGAAATATTCGATGTTACGGACGAACTCGTCGAAATCCTTCACCGCGCGCGCCTGGAGCTGACAGGTGGCGAGGCGGACGCTTTCGACGCCGCGCGGCACCCGCATTTCCGGCGCCTCGTCCGGGTCGACATAGGGGTTGCGCCAGACCAGATGCGCGGCATGTCCGTCCGACTGCTTGTCTTCGGGCAGGTAATTTTCCAGCACGCCCAGCGGCTCGAACTGGTTCTTCAACTGGAAGCTGATGACCTGGTCGCGCAGCTTGCCGCTGACCACCTTTTCCAGATAGTCGGCCGGGCTGCCGGCGCGGCGCTTGGCGCGGGCATAGCCGGGCATGCGGCCCGCAATGACGATGCCGTGCAGGTCCAGTTCCTCGGCCAGTTCCTTGCGCTCGTCATAGAGGCGCTGGCCGATGCGCAGCCCGCGCAGCTTGGGATCGACCGCCATCTCATAGCCGTAAAGCCATTCGCCCGCGGCGCTGTGGCGGGTGCCGAAACCGTTGGCGGTGATCTCCTCCCAGTCATGATGGGAAAAGGCCATCGCCTTGCTGACGCGCATGGTGGCGCAATAGCCCACGACCTTGCTGTCATAGAGGGCGACGAAGCAGCCATTGGGGAAATTGTTGATCTGGCCGCGGATGGTGGCCAGCGAATAATTGGGCATGCCGGGATAGGCGCGGGCGATCAGCCGCTGGATGCCGCGCACATCGCCGGGCACCGCCGCCCGGACTTCCAGGCGCTTCTTGGCTGTCGTGGTCATTCTTTGCTCCCGTCGCATCAATCCGAAAAGGAAAAGGCGGCGCCGGGATGCGGCGCCGCCTCGTTCCGTTTCCGTATTGAAAGCTTCAGGAAGCGATCAGTTCCGGGAAAAAGCCTTTATCAGGCCCACTTGGCCATTTCGGCTTCCAGATTGACGCGGATCGCCTCGAAGAACTGCTCCGTGGTCATCCAGGCCTGATCCGGGCCGATCAGCAGGGCCAGATCCTTGGTCATCGCGCCGCCTTCGACGGTCTTGATGCAGACCTGCTCCAGCGTCTCGGCGAACTTCACGACGTCCGGCGTATCGTCGAACTTGCCGCGGAACGACAGGCCCTGGGTCCAGGCGAAGATCGAGGCGATCGGGTTGGTCGAGGTCGCCTTGCCCTGCTGGTGCTGGCGATAGTGGCGGGTGACGGTGCCGTGCGCGGCTTCGGCTTCCACGGTCTTGCCGTCGGGCGACAGCAGGACCGAGGTCATCAGGCCGAGCGAACCGAAGCCCTGGGCCACGGTGTCCGACTGGACGTCGCCGTCATAATTCTTGCAGGCCCAGACGAACTTGCCGCTCCACTTCAGCGCCGAAGCGACCATGTCGTCGATCAGGCGGTGTTCGTAGACGATGCCGGCCGCCTTGAACTTGTCGGCGAATTCGGCGTCGAACACTTCCTGGAACAGATCTTTGAAGCGGCCGTCATAGGCCTTGAGGATGGTGTTCTTGGTCGACAGATAGACGGGCCAGCCGCGGTTCAGGCCATAGTTGAAGCTGGCCTTGGCGAAATCGCGGATCGATTCGTCGAGATTGTACATGCCCATGGCAACGCCGGCGCTGGGGAATTCGAACACTTCATATTCGAGTTCCTCGCCATTGGTGCCGACCCACTTCATGGTCAGCGTGCCGGCGCCGGGCACCTTGAAATCGGTGGCCTTATACTGGTCGCCAAAGGCGTGACGGCCGACGACGATCGGGTCGGTCCAGCCCGGAACCAGGCGGGGGACATTCTTGATGACGATCGGTTCGCGGAACACGACGCCGCCCAGGATGTTGCGGATCGTGCCGTTGGGCGACTTCCACATCTTCTTGAGGCCGAATTCCTCGACGCGCGCTTCGTCGGGGGTGATGGTGGCGCACTTCACGCCGACGCCATATTCCTTGATCGCGTTGGCCGCGTCGATGGTGATCTGGTCGCTGGTCTCGTCGCGCTTCTCGACCGACAGGTCATAATATTTCAGGTCGACGTCGAGATAGGGGAGAATGAGGCGCTCACGGATCCATTCCCAGATGATGCGGGTCATTTCGTCGCCGTCGATTTCCACGACGGGGTTTTTCACCTTGATCTTCGCCATAGCGCCTATTCGCCTTCTTCTCTTGGGTGGAATTATGGGGACGCCCTACGGCCTGCGCCGCCAATGTTCAACCGTCCAGCGCCGGATTTCCGGCCGATCATGCGATGCATGCGCAAGACTGTTGTGCGATGCGCGTTCATGCCGGGAGCCAAGGACGGGGATCGTCGTTGTCAGGATCAATGTCTCCCCCTAAAGACATGCCCATGGAAAATGACGAGATCACGATTGCCGCAGGCGGCAATGTCAAATGGCGCTTCCCCTCGGTCCATCCCGAAGGGGTGAAGTTCGGCGCGATCGCGGCTGCGATCACCGGCCTGTTCTTCGTGATGGGCTGGGAAATCATCGGCTGGCTGATGCTGATGGTCACCATCTGGGTGCTGGCCTTCTTCCGCGATCCGATCCGCGCCGTGCCGCAGAATGAAGGCGCGATCATCGCCCCGGCGGATGGCCTGGTGACGCTGATCCAGCGCGTGCCGCCGCCGCGCGAGATGGCCGGCCCTGATGGCCTGGGCGATCAGCCGCTGATCCGTGTGTCGATCTTCATGAGCGTGTTCGACGTCCATATCAACCGTACCCCGATCGGCGGCACGGTGAAGGCCGTCACCTATATTTCGGGCAAGTTCCTCAACGCCGATCTCGACAAGGCGAGCGAGGATAATGAGCGCCAGCATATCCTGGTCGAGCGTCATGACGGCCTGCGCGTCGGCTTCACCCAGATTGCCGGCCTTGTCGCGCGCCGCATCGTGCCCTTCGTCAAGCCGGGCGACATGGTCGCCGCCGGCCAGCGCATCGGCCTCATCCGCTTTGGCAGCCGCGTCGACGTCTATCTGCCCGCCGGCACCGCGCCGCGCGTGATCCTGGGCCAGCGTACCGTCGCGGGCGAGACGATCCTGGGCCAGATCGGCGATCGCCGCGTGATTGCGGGCATCCAGCAGTGAGGCGGCGTCGCGCCGTTCCGCGCGGGCTGCGGCGCGGCATTACGCTGCGCATGCTGGCACCCAATGCGGTGACGGCGATGGCGTTGTGCTTCGGCCTCACCGGCGTGCGCTACGGCATTTCGGGCGATTGGGAGCGGGCGGTATTGTCCATCCTGTTCGCCGGCGTGCTCGACGGGCTCGATGGCCGGATCGCCCGGATGCTGCGGGGCGAGAGCCGCTTTGGCGCCGAACTGGATTCGCTGTCCGATTCGATCGCCTTCGGTGTCGCGCCGGCGCTGATCCTCTATCTCTGGTCGCTGCATGCCATGCCGAAATTCGGCTGGATCTTCGCGCTTGCCCATGCGCTGTCCTGCGCGCTGCGCCTGGCGCGCTTCAACGCCAATATCGATGTGGAGGAGCAGCCGCACAAGTCGGCCGGTTTCCTGACCGGCGTGCCGGCCCCGGCCGGCGCTGGCCTCACCTTCGTGCCGCTCTATCTGTGGATGGTGACGGGCGAAGAGATTTTCCGCGCCTGGTATGTGGTCGCGCCCTGGACCGCGTTCGTGGCCTTCCTGATGATCTCCAGCATCGCCACCTATAGCTGGTCGGCGCTGCGGCTGCGCAAGCGCATCCGGCTGGAACTCATCGCCTTTGTCGGCCTGCTGGCGGCGGCGCTGGCGACCCAGCCCTGGTTCACTCTGCTGCTGATCTGCGGCGTCTATGTGCTGCTGATCCCGTTCGGCATCCTGTCCTACGCCAAGGTGCGCAAGCAGCCTGTCGGCTGAGCCGAATGCCCTGTTCAGGCAGCGAGCACGCTGCCGGGCAGGGCGGGGGCGGACAGGGTGGCGCCGCGGGCCGGCTGGCGCACGCGGTTCCGCGTGATGCGGATATGATAGACGGGCGGGGTCTGGGGAATCGGCTCGAACAGCAGGGCTGCCGCCATCTTCTGATGATAGAGCGCAAACATCCAGGCAATGGTGCCGACCGCCAGCAGGAAGGCGGCGGAGAAAATGGTCGCTGCAACAATGGTGAACATGGCCGCTGACTTTCTATCTTGCCATTTGCACGCTTAGGCTCACTATGTCGGTGCAAACGGGCGTTTAGACTGTTTGTTCCATCTGTTCACTTTATGTTCTCATATTGAGAGCGAGTCAACCCCTTGCGCAACGGGGTTTTGGGCGTTAAAGGCGCGCCCATTCCACATGGGAATCGACATATCCGGTGCCGGACGGGTCTTTGAGACCATCCAAGGTTCCTGATTCCCAGAGGTAGCAACCGGAAGGAGAAATGATTATGGCGACCCCCGTCGTCACCATGCAGCAATTGATCGAGGCTGGCGCCCACTTCGGCCACCAGACCCACCGCTGGAACCCGCGGATGAAGCCGTACATCTTCGGCGACCGCAACGGCATCCACATCCTTGACCTGTCGCAGACCGTGCCGCTCTTCGCGCGCGCGCTCGACTTCGTGTCGGCCACCGTCGCCGGCGGCGGCAAGGTCCTGTTCGTCGGCACCAAGCGCCAGGCCCAGGATCCGATCGCCGAAGCCGCCCGCAAGTCGGGTCAGCACTTCGTCAACCACCGCTGGCTGGGCGGCATGCTCACCAACTGGAAGACCATCTCGGGCTCGATCAAGCGCCTGAAGACCCTCGAAGAGAAGCTGTCGGGCGATACCCACGGCTTCACCAAGAAGGAAGTCCTCCAGATGACCCGCGAGCGCGAGAAGCTGGAACTGTCGCTGGGCGGCATCCGCGACATGAACGGCATCCCCGATGTCATGTTCGTGATCGACGCCAACAAGGAAGAGCTGGCGATCAAGGAAGCCAACACCCTGGGTATCCCGGTTGTCGCTATCCTCGACTCGAACGTCTCGCCCGACGGCATCGCCTTCCCGGTTCCGGCGAACGATGACGCCAGCCGCGCCATCCGCCTCTACTGCGACGCCGTTGCCGCCGCCGCCACCAAGGGCAACCGTGGTGCGCAGCAGGCTTCGGGCATCGACCTGGGCGCTCTGGACGAGCCCGAGGCCGAAGAGGTCGTCGCGCAGGCCTGATCCGCGGTCTTCGAACTGCAAGAATGACAGGCTAGGGCGCGGTCCATTACGGAACGCGCCCTAGTGCTTATCTGATTAAACCCCTTTTGATTTAGGAGCCTCAACATGGCCGAGATTACCGCTGCCGCCGTCAAGGAACTGCGCGACCGTTCGGGCGCGGGCATGATGGATTGCAAGAAGGCCCTCACCGAAGCCAATGGCGACATCGAAGCGGCGACCGACTGGCTGCGCGCCAAGGGTCTGGCTGCTGCCCAGAAGAAGTCGAGCCGCACCGCTGCTGAAGGCCTGGTCGGCGTTGCCGTCGCCGGCACCAAGGGCGTTGCCGTCGAAGTGAACAGCGAAACCGACTTCGTTGCCAAGAACGACCAGTTCCAGGACTTCGTTCGCACCGTGTCGACCGTTGCGCTGGAATCGGGCGCGGCTGACGCCGAAGCCCTGTCGGCCCAGCCGCACCCCGCCGGCGGCACCATCGCCGAAAAGCTGGTCGCCAACATCGCCACCATCGGCGAAAACCAGAATCTGCGTCGCGTCGCCCATGTCGAAGTGACCGAAGGCGTCGTCGTGCCCTACGTGCACAACGCTGCTGCGCCGGGCCTCGGCAAGATCGGCGTGCTCGTCGCGCTCGAGGGCGATGCCCCCGCCGACGTTCTGGAGCCGCTGGGCAAGCAGCTGGCCATGCACATCGCCGCTGCCTTCCCGCTGGCCCTGTCGGCCGACGACATCGATCCGGCCCTGCTGGAGCGTGAGCGCGCGATCGCCGCTGAAAAGGCTGCCGAATCGGGCAAGCCCGCCGAAATCGTCGCCAAGATGGTCGACGGCGCGGTCGCCAAGTTCGCCAAGGAACAGGCCCTGCTCTCGCAGCTGTTCGTGATGGACAACAAGACCCCGATCGCCGACGTTGTCGCCAAGGCGGCAAAGGATGCCGGCAAGTCGATCTCGCTCAAGTCCTATGTCCGCTTCCAGCTGGGCGAAGGCATCGAGAAGGAAGTCAGCGACTTCGCCGCCGAAGTGGCTGCTGCCGCCGGCGCCTGATCGCCGATCGAGCGACAAGCAAAGGGAAGGGGCGTCCTGCGGGGCGCCCTTTTTCTATGAGAGCATGGTGCGTTCGGCGGTCGGCGCCGGTCGGGCCGGGCGCCATCGGTGCCGCTTTCTCCATGAAGAGGCTGGAGCGCACGACAAACGCCCCTTGGCATCGCGCTTTACCGCCTCTAATGTCCCGGCCGCTTCCCCTGCCAACCATCAAGGATTCTTGCCCCACATGACCCGGCCAGCCTTCAAACGCATCCTGCTGAAATTGTCGGGCGAGGTGCTGATGGGGTCCGGCCAGTTCGGCATCGATCCCGAGACCGTCGATCGCGTCGCTGGCGAAATCGCCGCCGCGAAGGATGCGGGCTTCGAACTGTGCGTGGTCGTGGGTGGCGGCAACATCTTCCGCGGCCTTGCCGGCGCGGCCAAGGGCTTCGACCGCACCAGTGCCGACTATATGGGCATGCTGGCGACCGTGATGAACGCGCTGGCGGTGCAGAATGCGCTGGAAAAGATCGGCTGCGACACCCGCGTCCAGTCGGCCATTCCGATGGCGTCGGTGTGCGAACCCTATATCCGGCGCAAGGCCGTGCGCCACATGGAGAAGGGCCGGATCGTGATCTTCGCGGCGGGCACCGGCAATCCCTTCTTCACCACCGATACCACGGCGGCCCTGCGCGCGGCGGAAATGAACTGCGACGCGCTGTTCAAGGGCACCAGTGTCGATGGCATCTATGACGCCGATCCCAAGAAGGTGGCGGACGCCACCCGCTATGAGGCGATCAGCTTCGATCAGGTGCTGACCGACAATCTCAAGGTCATGGACGCCAGCGCGATCGCGCTGTGCCGTGAAAATCATATTCCCATCGTCGTCTTCAACATCCGCGAGGAAGGCAACCTGGCCAAGGTGCTGGCGGGTGAAGGCACCGCGACGATCGTGCAAAATCAGGAGCGCTAATAATGGCCCAGTATAACAAGTCCGACCTCGAACGCCGCATGGCCGGTGCAATCGAAGCGCTGAAGGGCGATCTCACCGGTCTGCGCACCGGCCGCGCCAATGTGCAGCTGCTCGATCCCGTCATGGTCACCGTCTATGGCGCCAACATGCCGCTGAACCAGGTCGCCACCGTGTCGGCGCCCGAGCCGCGCATGCTGTCGGTCCAGGTGTGGGACAAGGCCAATGTCGGCCCCTGCGACAAGGCGATCCGCTCGGCGGGCCTGGGCCTCAATCCGATCGTCGACGGCCAGACGCTGCGCCTGCCGATCCCGGACCTCACCGAGGAACGCCGCAAGGAACTGGCCAAGCTCGCCAGCAAATATGCCGAAGGCGCGCGCGTCGCCGTCCGCAACGTCCGTCGCGACGGCATGGACAGCCTGAAGACCGACGAGAAGAAGGGCGAGATCAGCGAAGACGAGCGCAAGCGTCTGGAAACCGAAGTCCAGAAGCTGACCGACGCCACCATCGTGGATATCGACGCGGCCGCTTCGGCCAAGGAAAAGGAAATCCTCGGCCAGTAAGCCGGGGCTTTTCTTTCGCGGCCAAAGCACGCATTCCTATCTGATGGCCACACAAGCCAAGCCCGATCTTACCAGCGCTGCGCCTGCCCATGGTGCGCGTCATGTCGCCATCATCATGGACGGCAACGGCCGCTGGGCGAAGAAGCGGCTATTGCCGCGCATCGCCGGCCATCGCGCCGGGGTGGAGGCGGTACGTCGCGTCGCCCGTGCGGCGCAGGATATGGGCCTTGAATGCCTGACGCTCTACGCCTTCTCCTCGGAGAACTGGAAGCGTCCGGCGACCGAAGTGTCCGACCTGATGGGGCTGCTGCGCCATTTCATCCAGTCGGATATCGATGAGTTTCATGCCAATGGCGTGCGGCTGCGGGTGATCGGCAACTACAAGGCGCTCGAGCCTGGCCTGGTCGAGCTGATCGAAAGCGCGATGGCGCGCACTGCCGCCAACACTGGCCCGGTGATCGCGATCGCGCTCAACTATGGCGCGCAGGACGAGATGGTGCGCGCGGCGCAGCGTCTGGCGCAGCGGGTGGCGAGCGGTGAATTGTCGGCCGAGAATATCGGCATCGAGGCGATCGACGCCGAACTCTACACCGCCGACCTGCCGCCACTCGACCTGCTGATCCGCACCTCGGGCGAACAGCGGCTTAGCAATTTCATGCTGTGGCAGGCGGCTTATGCCGAACTCTATTTTACCGATATGCTCTGGCCCGATTTCGATGGCCGGGCATTGGCGCAGGCGCTCGACGCCTTCCGCATGAGGGACCGCCGTTTCGGCGGACTGTGAGTAACATGTCGAGTGAATTGCGGACCCGCACGATCGTTGGCCTTGGCCTGATCGCCATGGCTGTGGGCGCGCTGGTCTTTGGCGGCTTCGTCTTCTGGATGCTGCTGTCGATCGCCGGTGTGCTGATGATGGGCGAATGGGGCATGCTGACCGGCGCCTCGTCCGATCAGCGCAAGATGGCGATGTATGCCGTCTCGGTGCCGCTGGCGATCCTCTGCCCGGTGGCGGCGGGCGTGTCCTGGCTCGGCTTCGGCCTGATGATGGCTTCCTTCTTCTTCGTGCTGATCACCAGCCGCGCGATCAAGCTGGCGCTCGGCATTCTCTATATCTGCCTGCCGGTGATGGCGCTGCTGTTCCTGCGCGGGCAGGCGCCTGACAGCCATGGCCTGCTGCTCGCCTTCTGGGCGCTGGGCCTGGTTTGGGCGACCGATATCGGCGCCTATTTTGCCGGTCGCTCGATCGGCGGGCCCAAGCTGGCGCCACGGGTCAGCCCGTCCAAGACCTGGTCGGGGCTGGGTGGCGGCGTGCTGGCAGCCCTGCTCACCGGCTTCCTTCTCTATCGTTTTGCTGACCTGCCGATCCAACTGGCGGCGGCGAGCGGCCTGCTCGCGGTTGCGGCACAGCTTGGCGATCTGCTCGAAAGCGCGATGAAGCGCCGCGCCGGCGTCAAGGACAGCAGCAATCTGCTGCCCGGCCATGGCGGGGTGATGGACCGGCTCGACGGCGTGGTAGCGGCGGCGCCGCTCGCCGCCTTGCTCTATCTGGTCCTGGCGGGCGCCTGATGCGCAGCGTTTCCGTCTTTGGCGCCACCGGATCGGTCGGCATGTCGACGCTGGACCTGATCCAGCGCGACCCCGATGCCTATGAAGTCATCGCCCTGACCGCCAATCGCGATGTCGCCGGCCTTGCCGCCGCCGCGCGCGCGGTCGGTGCGCAGATCGCCGTGGTCGCGGACGAAGCCCATTATGGCGCGCTCAAGGACGCGCTTGCCGGATCGGGTGTCGAGGCGGCGGCGGGCGAGGGTGCGCTGGTCGATGCCGCAGCGGCGGGTGCCGACTGGACCATGGCCGCGATCGTCGGCTGCGCGGGCCTCAAGCCCACCATCGCCGCGCTGCAGGCCGGCGGCACGGTGGCGCTCGCCAACAAGGAATCGCTGGTGTCGGCCGGCGCGCTGATGATGCAGGCGGCGACAGCATCGGGCGCGACGCTGCTGCCGGTGGACAGCGAGCATAATGCGATCTTCCAGTGCCTGGCGGGCAGCAGCCTGGACGATGTCGCGCGCATCATCCTGACCGCGAGCGGCGGGCCGTTCCGCACGCTCGGCTATGAGGATATGCGCGGCATCACCCCGGCGCAGGCCGTGGCGCATCCCAACTGGTCGATGGGCGCGAAGATCAGCGTCGACAGCGCGACGATGATGAACAAGGGGCTGGAACTGATCGAGGCGGCCCATCTCTTCCCGGTCGGGCTCGACCGGATCGAGATATTGGTCCACCCGCAATCGGTCATCCATTCGATGGTCGAATATCGCGACCGGTCCACTTTGGCACAGCTCGGTTCGCCCGACATGCGCATCCCGATCGCCCATGCGCTGGCCTGGCCGGCGCGGATCGCGACGCCCTGTCAGCCGCTCGACCTGGCCCGGATCGGCCGTCTGGACTTTGAAGCGCCCGACGACCGGCGTTTCCCGGCGCTGCGCCTGGCGCGCGCGGCGGCGCAGGCGGGCGACGCATCGGCCGCCATCCTCAACGCCGCGAACGAGGTCGCCGTGGCGGCCTTTCTGGCCGGCCGCATCGGCTTCCTTGATATCGCCATGATTGTGGAGGATGTTCTCAACCGCTATAGCGCGCCGATGCCTGCCTGCATGGACGATGTCCTGCACGCCGACGCAACGGCACGGGTTATGGCGGGTGATGTGATGGAAAGATTGACGGTTTGATCCACAATCCCGGTTTCCTGTTGACCATCTTGGCTTTCGTGGCGGTCATCGGGCCGCTCGTCTTCGTGCATGAACTGGGTCATTATCTGGTCGGACGCTGGTGCGGGGTAAAGGCGGAGGCCTTCTCGATCGGTTTCGGCCCGGAAATCGCCGCCTGGGTGGACAGGCGCGGCACCCGCTGGCGGCTCGCTGCGCTGCCGCTGGGCGGCTATGTCCGCTTCAAGGGCGACATGAACGCGGCCAGCCAGACCGATCCCAAATGGCTGGAAATGTCAGCGCAGGATCGCGCCGAAAGCTTCCCGGCCAAGCCGCTATGGCAGCGCGCGGCGATCGTCGCCGCCGGCCCGGCGATCAATTTCCTCTTCGCCATCCTGATCCTTGCTGCCTTCGCCTTCCTGCATGGCGAAAGCCGGACGCCGGCGGTTGCCGGCATGGTCCAGCCCGGCAGCGCCGCTGCCATGGCCGGCATTCAGCCGGGCGATCGCATCGTCTCGCTCAATGGCCGGGCGATGAGCACCTTCGACGATATCCGTCTTTATGCTCAGATCCGTCCCGGTGAGCCGGTGACGATCCTGCTCGACCGCAAGGGGCAGGTGATCGAGAAGCAGGGCCATGTCGGCGCGGTCAGCGAAGATGACGGTTTCGGCAACAAGTTCCGCATCGGGCGGTTGGGCATCGCGCCGGGCGAACCGGTGATCGAGCCGGTCAGCCTGCTGCGCGCGCCCGTGGTGGCGATCGAGCGGACCGGCCAGATCATCCGCACCATGGTGGAGACGCTGGGCCAGGTGATCGGCGGCGACCGTTCGGTCAAGGAACTGGGCGGGCCGCTCAAGATCGCGCAGGTATCGGGACAGGCGGCGACGCTGGGGCTGGAGAGCTTCATCTTCTTCATCGCCCTCATCTCGATTAACTTGGGGTTCATCAACCTCTTGCCAATTCCCATGCTGGATGGCGGTCATCTGCTTTTCTATGGGGTGGAGGCAGTGCAGCGGCGGCCGGTGAGCCCGCAGGTGCAGGATTGGGCCTATCGGTCGGGTCTGGCGCTGCTGATGACGGTCATGTTGCTGGTGACCTTCAACGATTTGTCGTCTTTCGGATTGTGGGAGCGGCTGTCCGGCTTGATCGGCTGAGCCGCATCGGGCAGGGAAGGCGCGGTTCGGCGCCGTCTATTTCTGGCGAAACAGTTTTTTACTTTTTTGAGGTGAGCGGGTGACAGCGATGAACAGCAGCAAGGGCCAGCGTCCGATCATCGCGGCCCTGTTGGCCACGACGATGATTGCGGGCCTGTCGGCCGTGCCGGCGATGGCCCAGAATGCGGCCCCGGCAGCACCGGCGGCTGCGCCGATCGCGGCGTCCACGGCCAATACGCCCGAAGGCACGATCCGCAGCATCACCGTGACCGGCACCCAGCGTCTGGAGCAGGACACGGTCATGTCCTACACCAAGCTGCGCGTGGGCCAGGCCTTCAGCCAGGAATCGCTCGATCAGGCGCTGCGCGACCTGTATGAGACCGAACTCTTCGCCGACGTCCAGATCCGCAACGATGGCGGCGCGCTGACCGTCGAGGTGAAGGAAAACCCCGTCATCAACCGTATCGTCCTTGAAGGTAATAAGCGCCTGAAGGACGACAAGATCCGTCCCGAAATAAAACTGGCGCCGCGCCAGATCTATACCCGCTCCAAGGTCCGCGCCGACGTCGCCCGCATCGTCGAGCTGTATCGCCGCCAGGGCCGCTTTGCCGCGACGATCGAGCCCAAGATGGTCCAGCTGGACCAGAACCGCGTCGACATCGTGTTCGAAATCTCGGAAGGGCCCAAGTCCAAGGTCCGCCAGATCAACATCATCGGCAACGAGAAGTTCAAGGACGGCGAACTGCGCGGCCAGATGGTGACCAAGCAGTCGCGCTGGTTCCGCATCTTCTCGTCGGGCACCAGCTATGACCCGGATCGCCTGGCCTATGACCAGCAGAAGCTGCGCCAGTTCTACCTGACCGAAGGCTATGCCGATTTCCGTGTGATCTCGGCCGTCGCGGAACTGACGCCCGACAAGCAGGACTTCATCATCACTTATGTGGTCGAGGAAGGGGATCGCTACAAGTTCGGCGACGTGAAGGTCGAAAGCGACATTCGCGACCTGTCGGGCGATGCGCTGACCCGCCGCCTGCCGATGAAGAAGGGCGACTGGTACAATGCCAAGCAGGTCGAGGACACGGTCGATACGCTGAGCGAAACCGCCGGCCTGTTCGGCTATGCCTTCGCCCAGGTCGAACCCGACTTCAACCGGTCGAAGGACGACCTGACGATGGGGATCAATTTCCGCATCGCCAACGCCCCGCGCGTCTATGTCGAGCGCGTCGACATCAACGGCAACACGCTGACCCAGGACAAGGTCGTCCGCCGCGAGTTCCGCCTGGCCGAAGGCGACGCCTTCAACAGCTTCCTGGTCAAGCGCTCGAAGGACCGCATCAACTCGCTCGGCTTCTTCCAGGAGAAGCTGGACATCGAGCAGAAGCCCGGCTCCGCGCCCGACCGCATCGTGCTGGAAACCAACGTCCAGGAAAAGTCGACCGGCGAACTCTCGCTTTCGGCCGGCTATTCCTCGCTCGAACGCTTCATCATCTCGGCGTCGATCACCCAGCGCAACTTCCGCGGCAAGGGCCAGGAACTGCGCACCTCGGTCAATTATTCGGCTTATTCCAAGTCGGTCGAAGTGGGTTTCACCGAGCCCTATTTCATGGACAAGAATATCGCGCTGGGCGGCGACATCTATCGCCGCGACCTCAACAGCTTCCGTTATCTCAGCAATAACGACCGCGACACCACCTATGAACAGACCACGACCGGCTTCCAGCTGCGTGCCGGCGTGCCGATCACCGAATATGTGTCGCTGGCGCTGCGCTACACGCTGAACTTCGACGACGTGACGCTGGACAAGGACACCTATTATACCGACGGTGTCTGCGACCCGCTGCTGGCCGGCCGCTATCTCTGCGATGCCATCGGCAAGCGCACGACCTCGTCGATCGGCTACTCGCTGATCTATGATACCCGCGACAACCGCATCCGTCCGACCCGTGGCCAGACCGTCACGCTGAGCCAGGACTTTGCCGGCCTGGGCGGCGACGTCCGCTACATCCGCACCCGCGCCAATGCCGCCAAATATTGGGGCCTGGGCGGCGGCTTCATCTTCTCGCTGACGGGCGAAGGCGGCTATATCCACAGCCTCCAGGGCACACGCTATGACGCCACCGGCGCCGAAGTCGACCCGATCCGCCTGACCGACCGCTTCTTCCTGGGTGAACCGCAGATGCGCGGCTTCGACATTCGCGGCGTTGGTCCGCGCGTGAAGCGCTATTATCTGGTTTCGCAGACCAATGATGACGGTTCCACCAGCTATGTCCGCCAGACCGGCAACAATAATGTGTCGGATGACGCGCTGGGTGGCCGCGTCTATTATATGGCCCGCGCCGAAATGGAGATTCCGCTGGGTTCGGGTGCCCGTGAAATGGGCCTGCGTCCGTCGATCTTCGCGGATGTCGGCGCCGTTGCCGGCCTGAAGAATCCGGGCACCATCAACTTTGCGGGCTATTGCTCCGACTCCACCGGTTCGCTGAGCACCGTCCGTGCGACCGGCACGGCGGCCAGCCCGGTCTGCCCTGTTGGCTATGACACCAAGAGCGGCATGTTCGAGGAAGATTATCTGGGCGACACGCTGAAACCGCGTCTGTCCGTGGGCTTCGGTGTCAACTGGAACTCGCCCTTCGGGCCGTTCCGCATCGACATCGCCAAGGCCCTGCTCAAGGAACCAGGGGACGACAACAAACTCATCACCTTCAACGTAGGGACTCAATTCTGATGAAGACGTTTATCAAGGCTCTGGCGCTCGGTATCGCGCCTGTCACCGCCATCGCTCTGACCGCCGCGCCCGCCGCTGCCCAGTCGAAGCAGGGCATCGCCGTCGTCGATCTGCAGCGCGCGGTTGCCACCAGCGCGGCCTATTCGACGGCCCGCACTCAGATCCAGACCACCTACAAGGCGCAGATCGACAGCTTCACCGCGCGCAAGACCGCGATCGACACTGATCTCAAGACCAAGGGCGACGCCCTGCAGGCTGCCCTGAAGGCGGCCGGCGGCAAGCCGACCCCGGCGATCGAAACCCAGTATCAGCAGTTCCAGCAGTCGCAGCAGACCGCGCAGGCCGAACTGCAGCGCCTGGGCCAGCCGATCGCGCTCGCCAACGCCTATGTCGAGGAACAGATCACCGCCAAGCTGTCGGACGCGCTGAAGGCCGCCATGACCAAGTCGAAGGTCGACCTGGTCCTGTCGCCCGACGCGACCGTGTCCTATCAGCCGACCGTCGACATCACCGCCGCGGTCGTGACCGAACTCAACACGCTGGTGCCCAGCGTCGGCATCACCCCGCCCGCCGGCTGGCAGCCGGGCGGTCGTCAGGGCCAGGCTGCGGCCCCGGCCGCTGCCGCTCCGGCCCCCGCCAATCCGGCGCAGGCGCCCAAGTCGCGCTGATAAGATGACCGGAGAGGTTGATAACAAGGAAGCCCGTGGCCCGATGGATATCCGTCGGGTTATGGCTGCCCTGCCGCATCGCTACCCGATGCTGCTGGTGGATCGCGTGGCGTCGCTGGTGCCGAGCCAGTCGATCCACGCGATCAAGGCGGTGTCGATGAACGAGCCCTTCTTCCAGGGTCATTTCCCCGGCCGGCCGATCATGCCGGGCGTGCTGATCGTCGAGGCCATGGCCCAGGCGGCCGGCGTGCTGGTGGTCGATTCGCTGGGGCTCGCGGATTCGGGCAAGCTGGTCTATTTCATGAGCATCGACGGCGCGAAGTTCCGGACTCCGGTGGAGCCGGGCTGCCTGCTCGACCTGCATGTCGAAGTCACGCAGATGCGCGGCGCGGTCTGCAAGTTCGCGGGCCGTGCGCTGATCGATGGCAAGCTGGCGGCGGAAGCCAATTTCGTCGCGATGATCGCCGATCCGCCCAAGGACTGAGCGAAGGCACATCCTTTTCCTTGCTTTGGCGCGCCGAAAACGCTAACGGCGCGCCTTCGCATTTTATCGCATCCATAGCCGGTCGGAACCGGCACATAGACGGAGCAAGACGCCATGAAGGCCGATACCCACCCCGATTACCACTTCATCACCGTCCAGATGACCGACGGCACCACCTTCCAGACCCGCTCGACCTGGGGCAAGGAAGGCGACACGATGGCGCTCGACATCGACCCCAAGTCGCACCCGGCCTGGACCGGTGGCAACCGCCAGCTGGACACCGGTGGCCAGGTTGCGCGCTTCAACAAGCGCTTTGGCGGCCTGACGCTGAAGAAGTAATCGGCCTTTTAAGGTACGAATGGAAAGGGCGCCTGCGGGCGCCCTTTTTTGTGCCTGAACGCGATGCGCATGGCACAAAAAAAGGGCCTCCAGCTAAAAGCTGGAGGCCGAGGTTCAGGGGAGGATCAACGGCGACAGAGGGGGATCTGCAAGGGGATGCCGCTGACAAGGAATGATCTAGCCCGCAAATGCTGCGGGCGAATGTCCCGATTATTACCGAGGCCGATCGGTGCTGAAATGTCGGGGCGAGGCTTTATTTCTCCCCTCCCTTCCAGGGAGGGGGCGGGGGTGGGTGCGCCGCATCAGCGGCGCTCCACGGTCGATAGGGAGGAAGCTCGCTGCGCTCGCTACCCACCCCAACCCCTCCCTGGAAGGGAGGGGCGGTAATTGCCTGCTGTATAATAGGCCCTCGTCAGGCGCCGGCGCGGTCCGCTTCGAGGAACGCCGCCACATCGTCCAGCACCACATCCTTCGACAGGAAGGTCTGGCCGATGCCGCGCGCCAGCAGGAAGGGCAGGGTGCCCGCCGCCATCTTCTTGTCGTGCAGCATATGCGCCACCAGCGCCGCGCCGTCGGCCTTCACATGGGCGCTGGCCAGGTCATGGGGCAGGCCGATCGCCTTCAGATGCGCGGTCACCCGTTCCGCATCCTGCGCACTGCACAGGCCAAGGCGCGCCGAATAGCGGAAGGCGAGCGCCATGCCGGCGGCCACGCCCTCGCCATGGAGCAGCGTGTCGGAAAAGCCGGTATCGGCCTCCAGCGCATGGCCGAAGGTGTGGCCAAGGTTCAGCAGCGCCCGGCGGCCGGTCGTCTCGCGCTCGTCATCGGCGACGATCGCCGCTTTGGCGCGCACGCTGCGCTCGATCGCATAGGTGCGGGCTTCCGCGTCGCCGGCCAGCAGCCGGTCGGCATTGGCCTCGCACCAGGTAAAGAAGTCGGGATCGTCGATCAGGCCATATTTGACCACCTCGGCATAGCCGGCGCGGGTTTCGCGCAGCGGCAGGCTGTCGAGCACCGACGGGTCGATCAGCACCAGGCTGGGCTGGTAGAAGCTGCCGATCAAATTCTTGCCGGCGCGCGCGTTGATCGCGGTCTTGCCGCCGACCGAGCTGTCGACCTGCGCCAGCAGGGTGGTGGGCAGCTGCACGAAATGGCAGCCGCGCTTCAGGATGGACGAGGCAAAGCCGACCAGGTCGCCGATCACGCCGCCGCCCAGCGCGATCACATGGTCGCCACGCTCGATCTCCAGCGCCAGCAGCGCGTCGAGCAGTTCCTCCAGATGGCGCCAGCTCTTGGTCTGTTCGCCCGCCGGCAGGATGATCGGTTCGATGACGATATTGGCCCGGCGCAGGCTGGCGTCGAGCCGGGGCAGTTGCGCCGCGGCGACATGGGTGTCGGTGACGACCACCAGCCGCCCGCCACGGGCATAGCGCGCCAGATGGTCGGCCGCACGGTCGAGCGCGCCCTGTTCGATGACGATGTCATAGCTGCGTGCGCCCAGCGCGACGGGGACTAGTGCCATGCGGATAGCTGCTCCAGGATGCGGTCGACGGCGACCTCGTGCGGCGCGGCGATGCTCTTCACATGGATCGGCGCCAGCGCGTAGATGGGGTTGCGGACTGCCGCCAACTCGGTCAGCACGATGCGCGGATCGCGATCCTTCAGCAGCGGGCGCCCTTCACGGCGCGACACGCGGTCGACCAGCACCTCGATATCGGCATCCAGCCAGATGGTGGTGGCATGGTCCAGGATCAGCGCGCGGGTCTCGTCCTGCATGAAGGCGCCGCCGCCGGTCGCGATCACCTTGGGCACGCCGTCCATCAGCCGGGCGATCACCCGGCGCTCGCCATCGCGGAAATGGGCCTCGCCATAGCGGGCGAAGATCTCGCTCACGCTCATGCCGGCGGCCCGCTCAATCTCTTCATCGGCATCGACGAAGCTCAGGCCCAGGCGCGCGGCAAGGCGCCGGCCGACGGTGGATTTGCCCACGCCCATCATGCCGATCAGCACGATCGGGCCGCGCTTGGCTTTGCTCTCCGGGAATTTGCTGTTTCGCTGCATGGCGAGGGGGGCTATACAGCCAGCCGTCGCTGAGGCAAACGCAACTTTCCCCTGTCGTCCGGCAAACATCGCCGGGCCAGCCGCAGAAGAGACCATGAAGAATAATCGTTCCCTGAGCAGTTTCGAAGGCGGTTCGCGCCGTCGCACCCGTCTGCCGATCCTTCCGATCGCGGCGGTGTTGGTTCTTGTCCTGCTGATCGGCGTGCTCTGGTCGCGCGGTGGCGAGCAGCCGCAACAGCCCGTCGAGAAGGTCATCCCGGCCGAGAAACTGGGTCAGTAAGCCGCATGAGCCGCCTGCGGGGGAATGCGAAATGGGCGCTGGGCAGCTTTGCGCTCGCCCTGGCGCTGCCGGTCGTCGCGCAGCAGGCGCCCGAATCGCTGCTGCCGCCCGGCTTTGGTGATCCGGCCCCGGCGCCGACCCCCACGCCGGCGCAGCCGGCTCGTCCGGCATCGCCCGCACCGGTCGTCCCGACCGTGCCGGTCACGCCGTCGCCGTCTGGCGAAATCGTCCAGCCGCTCGACCTGTCGGTCGCCAATGCGGTGGACAATGCCGCCGAGGCGATGAGCGCGGACGAACTGGCCGCTGAAAAGGCCAAATATGACCTGCCGCAGAGCGCCCGGCGCTCGCTCGACCGCATCGGCCCGCTGACGCCGGCCACGCGCGGCATGGAACCCGACGCCTTCGGCGCGGAATATGGCCCCTATCTCGCCACGCTGATGAAGCAGACCCATGCGCCGATCCTGTCGCGCTGGGCCTCCATCCTGCTGCGGCGCGCGCTGCTCAGCGCCACAAACACGCCGCGCGGCATCAATGGCGCCGACTGGGCGGCCGAGCGCGCCTGGCTGCTGCTGCGCATGGGCGAGGCGGATAGCGCCCGGCTGCTGGTGCAGAGCGTCGATCCCGACAAATATACGCCGCGCCTCTACGCGATCGCGATGCAGACCTATCTGGCGACGGCCGATCCGGCGGGCCTGTGCCCGCTGTCGGCGGGCGCGCTGCGCACCAGCAAGGAACCGGGCTGGGACATGACACGGGCGATCTGCCCCGCGCTGTCGGGCGATCAGGGTTCGGCCAGCGCCGCACTCAACCAGGCCCAGCGCAAGGGCGTGGTGCGCGGCATCGATTATCGCCTGGCCGAAAAGATGGTCGGCGCGGGCTTCAATGCGCGTCGTTCGGTCAAGATCGAATGGGACGGCGTCGATGGCCTCACCGCCTGGCGCTATGGACTGGCGACGGCGCTCAACGTGCCGATCCCCGACGACATGTTCGGTAGTGTCGGCCCGCACGTCCGCGCCTGGGAAGCCCGCGCGCCGGCACTGACCGCCGTGCGCCGCCTGCCGGGCAGCGAAGTCGCCGCACGACTGGGTGTCTTCTCCAGCGAGGCGCTGGTCAATTTCTATGCCGAGCTGGGCAGCGAAGGCGATCTCGCGTCCGATCTGGCCGATCGCGTCGATGCGCTGCGCAATGCCTATTCCGGCCCGACTGCGGGTGCCCGCATCCAGGCGATGCAGACGTTGTGGCGGGACAATGGCGCGCCCGATTATGTCGGCCTGATCGCCACGGCCCGCGCCGCCGCCGCGCTGCCGGTGTCGCAGGCGGATGCGCGCGATGCCGCCAATCTGGTCGCGGCGATGCTGACCGCCGGCTATGATCGCAATGCGGCCCGCTGGGCGCAGGCTATCGGCCAGATCGATGGCGATGGCGCACAGGATTTCTGGGCGTTGCTCGCGGTCGGCGCGCCCAGCACGGTCGTCGACAGCGGCAGCAGCCGCATCTCCAGCTATGTCGGCGATGCCGGCCCTGAAAAGGGACGGATGCTGATCGCCGCACTGGCGGGCCTGTCGCGTCTGTCGGCCAATGATGCGGCCGCGCTGGCGCAGGATAATGGCTTCACCCTGGCCGCCAACAGTCGCTGGGCGCGTGCGATCGACGCCGCGTCGCAGCGGGGCGAGAAGGCGACCGTGGCACTGCTCGCTGCCGTCGGCATGCAGGGGCGCGACTGGCATCGCCTGCCGCCTGGTCATCTCTATCATGTGGTGGCGGCGCTCCATCGCGTCGGGCTGGACCCGGAGGCGCGGATGATCGCGGCCGAGGCCCTGACCCGCCTGTCCTGACCCGGTCCGGGGTGATGGATGACGATGCCGTCCTGATCGACCGCTTCCTCGAAATGATGGCGGCGGAACGGGGCGCGTCGCGCAACACGCTGATCGCCTATCGCACCGATCTTCAGGGCGCGGGAGAGATTGTCGGCGGGCTTGCCGCCGCCAGCCAGGATGCGCTTGGCCGCCTCGCCGGCGAATGGGCGCCGCTCGCCGCCTCCACCGTGGCGCGCAAGGCGTCCGCGCTGCGCGCCTTCTACGCCTTTCTGGAGGAAGAGGGGCTGCGCGCCGACAATCCCGGCGCAGCATTGCCCCGGCCGGTCACGCGCCGGCCGCTGCCCAAGATATTGTCGTCGCAGGAGGTCGATTCGCTGTTCGCCCTGATCGCCCAGCGGGTGGAGACGGCGCATCCCGCGCCGCTCGACCTGCGGCTCTCGGCGCTGATCGAACTTCTCTATGGCTCGGGCCTGCGCGCGACCGAACTGGTCTCGCTGCCGCGCAAGGCGCTGGCGGTCGATCGCCCCTTCCTCATCATCAGGGGCAAGGGTGCGCGCGAACGGCTGGTGCCGATCTCCGACCGCGCCCGCGCTGCCGTCGCCACCTGGCTCGCCCATGTCCCGGCGGACAGCCCCTGGCTCTTCCCTTCGGGCAAGAGCCATGTCAGCCGCATTCGCCTCTATCAGCTGGTGAAGCAACTGGCTGCGGCGGCCGGCATCGCGCCCGAACGGGTCAGCCCCCATGTGCTGCGCCATGCCTTTGCCACCCATTTGCTGGAGGGCGGGGCGGACCTGCGCGCGCTGCAATCCATGCTGGGCCATGCGGATATCGGCACGACGCAAATCTACACCCATGTCGACAGCCGCCGGCTGGTCGAACTGGTCAACAGCCGGCACCCGCTGGCCGGCATGCAAGCCAGGATCGCGCATCCCCGCGTTGACGGCGACGCGTCCGCGCCTTAACGCCATCCGCCATGGTAAGCTTTCTCGAATTTGAAAAGCCGGTCGCAGAGCTGGAAGCCCGCATCATCGAACTGCGCCAGACGGCCTCCGTCGGCGACATCGACATCAGTGGCGAGATCAACACGCTGGAACAGCGTGCCGACAAGATGCTGTCGGACATCTATGCCAAGCTGACGCCCTGGCAGAAGACGCAGGTGGCCCGCCACCCCGAACGCCCGCACTTCAAGGATTATGTCGCGGGCATGTTCGACAATTTCATGCCGCTGGCCGGCGACCGCGCCTTTGCCGACGATCAGGCGATCATCGGCGGCTTCGCGACGCTGGGCGAGCGCAAGGTCATGGTCATCGGTCATGAAAAGGGCGACGACACCGCCAGCCGCGTCCGCCACAATTTCGGCATGGCCAAGCCGGAGGGCTATCGCAAGGCGATCCGCCTGATGGAACTGGCCGACCGGTTCGGCCTGCCTGTGGTTACGCTGGTCGACACCTCGGGCGCCTTTCCCGGCGTTCAGGCCGAAGAACGCGGTCAGGCCGAAGCCATTGCCCGTTCGACCGAAGCCTGTCTGGCGCTCGGCGTCCCCATGGTTGCGGCCGTGGTGGGTGAGGGCGGCTCGGGCGGCGCGGTGGCGCTGGCTGCGGCCAATCGCGTGCTGATGTTCGAGCATGCCGTCTATTCGGTGATCTCGCCCGAAGGCTGCGCCTCGATCCTGTGGCGCACCGCCGACAAGGCAAGCGATGCGGCGACCGCGATGCAGGTCACGGCGCAGCATTTGAAGGGCCTGGGCGTGATCGACCGTATCGTCGTAGAGCCGGTGGGCGGCGCCCATCGCGAGCCGGTGCAGGCGATCGCCAATCTGGGCGCCGCCATCGGTGAGGAACTGGACGCGCTGTCCGGCCTCGAACCGCAGGCGCTGCGCACCGATCGCGCCGACAAGTTCCTGGCCATCGGTATCTGACGTCAATTTCCCGGAACAGCATCCTGTCCTCGCTCGTTACGGCACGGTAACAGGGGGCAGGGTGTCAAGGATGGGAATGGAATGAATCGGACATGGTTGTCGGCCGGCCTTGGCGTCGGCCTGATCGTCGCGGGCGTGGCGCCGGCGGTGCTGGGGCAGCAGCGGGCGATTCGCACTGTCTCCTCGATCAGCGCGCAGGACAAGGCATCGGGCGCCAAGCAGCATCCCGAACTGCTCAAGGAATTTGGCGGCGCCTATGTCGGGCCGCAGGCGCGCTATGTGGAAACGGTCGGACGCCGCATCGCGGTCCAGTCCGGCCTCTCCAACGCGCAGGGTGATTTCACCGTCACCCTGCTCAACTCCCCGGTCAACAACGCCTTCGCCATCCCCGGCGGCTATGTCTATGTCACGCGCCAGCTGATGGCGCTGATGAATGACGAGGCGCAACTGGCCGGCGTGCTGGGCCATGAAGTCGGCCATGTTGCCGCCCAGCATGGCCAGCGGCGCCAGCAGGCGGCGCAGCGCAACGCGATTGGCGGCGCGCTGCTGCAGGTGCTGACCGGCGCCTTGCTGGGCGATTCGGCGCTGGGTGGCGTGCTGCAGCAGGGGATCGGCACCGGCAGCCAGCTTCTGACCCTCAAATTTTCGCGCAGCCAGGAATATGAGGCGGACGATCTGGGCATCCGCTACCTCGCCTCCGCCGGCTATGATCCCCGTGCGCTGTCGGACATGCTCGCCTCGCTGGCGGCGCAGACCAGCCTGGACCAGCGTGTGTCGGGCGACGCGCGCTCCATGCCCGAGTGGGCCAGCACCCATCCCGATCCGGGTGAGCGCGTCGATCGGGCGGCGCAGATGGCGTCACGCACCGGCGCGACCAGCACGCTGCGCAACCGCGATGCCTTCCTGACCGCGCTCAATGGCGTCCTCTATGGCGACGATCCCAAGCAGGGCGTGATCGATGGCAGCCGTTTCCGCCATCCCGACCTGCGCCTGTCCTTCACTGCGCCCTCGGGCTTCGGCATGGAAAATGGCGCGGACGCGGTCAGCATCACCGGTTCGGGCGGTCAGGCACAGTTCGGCGGCATGGCCTATAATGGCAATCTGTCGACCTATATCGATTCGGTGCTCAAGCGACTCGCGGGCAATGCCGGCGCCCCGCCTGCAGGCGAGGTGCAGCGCACGACGATCAACGGCCTGCCGGCCGCCTGGCGCACGGTGCGCGCCAACACCAAGTCGGGTCAGATCGACGCGACCGTCTTTGCCTATGATTTCGGCGGCGGAAAGGCCTATCATTTCCTACTGCTGACCCCGGCGGGCAAGGGTATCGGTCCATTCGACTCGATGGTCCGTTCGGTCCAGCGCCTGTCGGCGCAGGAGGCGGCGGCGATCAAGCCGCGCCGGGTCAATCTGGTGACCGTCAAGGCGGGCGACACCGTCCAGTCGCTCGGCCGCCGCATGGCCTATAGCGATTATCCGCTGGAACGCTTCCTGGTGCTGAACGCCCTCAACGAACGCTCCACGCTGAAGCCGGGCGATCGGGTGAAGATCGTCACCTGGTAAGATTCGGCACATTCCTGGCAAAGAAAAAGGGCGGCGGAATTGCTTCCGCCGCCCTTTTCTAACATCGGTTTCGAGCTTACTTCAGGTTGCCCGAAACGTTGTTGAAGGTGCTGCCCAGCTTCGAGCCCAGGCTGGTCATGGCGCCGATGGCGGCCACGGCGATCAGAGCGGCGATCAGGCCGTATTCGATGGCGGTCGCGCCCTTTTCGTTCTTCAGCATCTTGCGAATGAACTGCATGTGATGTCTCCTTGACAAACGTTACGTTAAACTACCCGGCCGCCCCGCTTTGGATTAGGTCAGCGAAGACCTCTCTAGATTGGCTCGGTTGAGAAAAGTTTAATGCGGAAAGTGGCGTGTCAGAATTTTTTGGTTAATGCTTGGTAACTTCTTCGGCGACGTTGTTCCACATGCCGGTGGTTCGTGTCGCGACGTTGTTCAGTGCCGCGATCATGGCCAGCACGATCATCGCGATGATCAGGCCATATTCGACCGCGGTTGCCCCCCGCTCACATCGCGAAAGCGCGGATTTCGTGACGAATTCGATGATCGCGCGCATATGACCCCGCTTGGCTACAGACACTCCACGATCTGGGTGTAAAGCAGCCACGGTTAACAAAGCCCTTGCAAGGGAGCGTTATGCAGAGTTTTACCCCGTTTCTGGTCGTCGCCGTCGCCCTGATCGATGCGGATGGGCGCGTTCTGGTGCAGCAACGGCCGCCCGGAAAGCCGATGGCGGACCTGTGGGAGTTCCCCGGTGGCAAGGTGGAGCGCGGCGAAACGCCCGAGGCGGCGCTTGTGCGCGAACTGGAGGAGGAACTGGGTATCCGCACCCATGAAAGCTGCCTGGCGCCCGCAACCTTCGCCAGCGCGCCGCTGGAGAACAAACATCTGCTGCTGTTGCTCTATGTCTGCCGCAAATGGGAAGGGATGCCCGAAGCGCGCCATGCCACCGCGCTGCAATGGGTGCGGCCTGCGCAAATGTATGCGCTCGACATGCCACCGGCCGACCTGCCGCTGATCGGCATTCTCGACGCGCTCATCTAACGGAAATCCGGCTCTGCACCGATGGTGCAGGGGCAGGCTATAAAGGGCGGGGGAAGGGCGATCCGCACCTTCCCCCGCAGCCTGTAACGGGGCCGACCGCCGGACAGCCGGCCCCGCGCGTCAGTCTCAGTCTTCCTTGGCCTTGCTCTGCAGCTGGACATAATTCTGGATGCCCATGCGCTCGATCATCTCGAACTGGGTTTCCAGCGTGTCGACATGCTCTTCCTCGCTTTCGAGGATATACTGGAACAGGTCGCGGCTGACGAAGTCCTTGATCGACTCGCAATAGGCGATGGCATCGCGCAGCACCGGCAGCGCTTCATATTCCAGCTCCAGATCTGCCTTGAGGATTTCCTCGACGGTTTCGCCGATCTTCAGGCGGCCGAGCAGCTGGAAATTGGGCAGGCCGTCGAGGAACAGGATGCGCTCCGCCACCTTGTCGGCGTGCTTCATCTCGTCGATCGATTCCTCATATTCGAACTTGGCGAGCTTCTCGATGCCCCAGTGATTGAGGATGCGATAGTGGAGGAAATATTGATTGATCGCGGTCAGCTCGTTCTTGAGGACCTCGTTCAGATAATCGATAACCTTCTGGTCGCCCTTCATGGCGCTATGCTCCGGCTGTTATTGGGAATGCCGGACATATAAAGGTTTCGCATCCGGTTGTTAAGCCGGAAAGGCGCAGAAAACCGCCATTTTTCAGGCAGCTATTGCGTGATGTTCGCGATTGTCAGGGGGCTTTTACTGCGCCTGCTTCGCAATCTATTCAGGCCGTCGCGCGCTCCGCCGCGATGATCGTGCGGGCATAGCCGACACATTGGCCGCACTTGGGACGGCGGCCGAAACGGGCATAGGCGCTACAGGGGGTATCGGCACCATCGCGCGCCGCTTCCCGCAGATCCTTTTCGCGAATGGCATTGCAAACACAGACGACCATTGGATTCTCCTGACCCGTGAAATAGGTCAGATGCTAATGGATCGCAATAGAAGATCATGCGCTCCTGCGAATCTTTTGCAGTTTCCCCCGTTGCAGGCTGCGCCATACCCATTCGGCCGGACCCATAGCGAATCGGTCGAGCCAGGGCTTGGACCACAGCAGCATCACCGCCCAGGCGGCGATAAGGAAGAGCGGAAAGGCTGCCGGGCGCACCTGTCCGAACAGCCCCAGGCCCCAGCCGTAGAAGATCGCCGTCATGATGACGCTGGTGCCCAGATAATTGCTGAGCGCCATGCGCCCGGTCGCGGCGATCCGACCGACCAGCCAATGGTCGCGATGCCGCGCCAGCAGCCACAGGATCAGTGCCGCCCAGCCGACCGCCAGCGGGATGCGGAAGGGGAAGGACCAGAGCAGCGCGGTCGAAAAGGCGGTCAGCGGCGCGAAGCCGCTCGCCACCACCCAGATGGTCAGGCCGATCATCGGCACCAGCCCGATCAGGAAACAGTGGCGCGCGGTCTGCCGATATTGCTCGGCGGGCCAGCGACCGATCAGGAAGCCGCCTTTCAGCATCGCCATGCCCAGCAGCATGAAGCCCAGCGTATCGAGCCCGGTGAAGAGGAAGGTCCACAGCCAGTCGCCGACAAAGCCGGTCAGATGATGGCGCACGATCCCGCCGAAGCTGCCGGTGTAGATGGCGATATCCTGCTGGATGATCGGGCTGCTGGGGTCGGAGAGGCCAGCGAGGAAGCTGTCGAGTCCTTCGCGCGTTGCGGCGGCTGCATCGGGGGCGGCCGCGGCATGAGCCCAGCCATAGAGGCTGGCGATCAAGGCGCCACAGATCAGGAAATGGATCAGGAAGGCGAGGAACGCCCATTTGACCAGCGCCAGCGGCTCCTTCTGGGCAAAGAGCAGGGCGATGGTGCCGACCACCGCATAGGTCACCAATATGTCGCCCCACCACAGCAATATGTGATGCAGCAGGCCGATCGCCAGCAGCCAACCGCCGCGCACCAGTTGCGTCCGCGTGCCATCCCGCCCGGCCATTTCCTCCCGGTCGATCAGCAGCAGCATCGACGCGCCGAACAGCAGCGAGAACAGCCCGCGCATCTTGCCGTCGACCAGGATCAGGCTGCTGGCCCAGAAGGCGATGTCGCCGGCCGACATCGGCCCGGCCGCGACCGGATTGAAATAGGCGTTCTGCGGCAGCGCGAAGGCGGTGATGTTCATCCACAATATGCCCATCACCGCGCAGCCGCGCAGCACGTCCATGGCGGGGATACGGGGCGATGCGGCGGTCATGCGGGGCGATCCTTGAAGATGCTGGCCATCAGGGCATTGGTCTGCCATGCGCCTACCCATGAATCAGGTCCGCAAGCAACGGATAAGCGACTCCTTCGGCGCGGCGGCCGACCGGTATGACGAACATGCCGGGCCGCAGCGGACGGCTGCAGCTTTGGTCGCCGACATCGCCCAGCGACAGAGCCCGGACGGCGTCGCGCGCATCCTGGAAATCGGTTGCGGCACCGGCCTGCTCACGCGCGACATCCAGACCCGCTGGCCCGGCGCGGATCTGGTCGCCACGGACATCTCGCCAAAGATGCTGGACCGGGCTGCATCGGCCGGGCTGGTCGCCGGCACCTTCCTTACGATGGATGGGGAGGCGCCGTCTTTCGAGGGCGAATGGTTCGACCTCATTCTCTCCAGCCTTGCCTTCCAATGGTTTGACGACCTGCCCGCTGCGATCGCGCGGCTGGTGGCGCTGCTCCGCCCCGGCGGCAGCCTCATTTTCTCGACCATGGGACAGGGCAGCTTTGCCAATTGGCGCGCTGCCCATGCGGCCTGCGATCTGACGCCCGGCGTCCCCGCTTACCCCTCGCTCGACGCGCTGCGCGCGATGCTGGCGGCCTATGGCGACGCCTTCGCCTTTGACGAGACCGTCCTGCTGGAGGGGCAGGGCGCGCGCGCACTGATCGGCCATCTCAAGGGGATCGGCGCGGTGGTGCCGGACGAGGGGCGCCGGCCGCTCTCCCCCGCCGCGCTGCGCCGGGTGATGGCCGCCTATGACGAGGCGGGCGGCCGCGATGTCTATCAGTTGCTGATCGGTCGGGTGACGCGCGCGGACCAGGCATAGGGGCCGACCACCGTGCCGACGAAGCCGCCAGCCTCATGGGTGCTGAGGAAGCGGATATCGACATCGCGTGCCAGCACTGTCTCCCGCCCGTCGACGCCATAGGCGAAGCGCGCCGTGCCGCCGTCAAGGGCGATGGTCAGGCGGACGGGCTTGGCGGGATCGATCGGCGCGGCCGCGACCAGCCTGTCATGATCGCTGTCCTCGCGCACCATCAGGGCGAGCTGCGGTTTCCCGTCCTTGTGCGTCACGCCGAAGAACAGGAAGGATCGGTCGGATTGCACCGCCGCCAGCCCCGCACGATCCCCCTCCGTCTCCGGCCGATAGCGGAGGTCGGTGCTGATGGTCGCGACATGATGCTGTTGGCGCCGCCCGACAAAGGCCGGGGCGCCGCTGAGGTCGCCCAGCGCCGTCGTGCCGTCCAGCACCAGCGCGCCCGCCTCCAGTCGGTAAAGCGGCGCCTTGGGCGTCCGCAGTCCGATCCAGTCCATGCTAAGGCGCGGTCCGTCGAACCGGTCGCGATAGGCAAAATCGCCGCTGGTCGGCGGCGCATCGGTATCGCGCACGGGCAGGGGCGGGCGTTTCGCCGCATAGGGAATGGTCTTGCCGGCCTCCAATATATGCGGCCAGCCATCGCGCCATGCGACCGGCAGCAGGAAGGTTTCGCGCCCGATATTGTAGAGGTCCGGGCCATAGGGACGAGTCGCGAGGAATGTCGCCCACCAGTCACCCGCCTGCGTCTGCACCAGCTTGGCATGGCCGGCCGATGTCACCGGATGGGGGCGGGCCGGGTCTAGGCTGCGCTGGCTCAGGATCGGATTGCCGGCATAGGGGCTGAAGGGGCCGCGCAGGTTGCGGGCGCGGAACACCACTTCGCTATGCTGGTCGCCGGTGCCGCCCTCGGCCGCGATCAGATAATAAAACCCTTCGCGCTTCAGCAGATGTGGTCCCTCGATCCAGGACGGCTTCTGGCTGATGTCGACGCCGCCATTGACGATCTGCGTCGCCGTGCCGCTCATCTTGAGCGCGCGCCAGTCAAATTCCTGCCCCCAGATCGCCCGATGCCCCTCATAGCGGGGCGGTTCGGTCGGCGCGCGATTATTGACGATGAAGGCGCGCTCGCCTTCCCAGTAGATCGACGGATCAATCCCCTCGAACGGCAGCCAGTGCGGCTTGGACCATGGCCCGGCCGCGTCCTTTGCCGTCATCACGAAATTGCCGCCGCAATCGACGCAGGTGCCGACCAGATAAAAGAGCCCGTCATGGAAGGAGATGTCGGGCGCGAACATGCCGCGCGAACTGCGCAGGCCGCTGAAATCAAACTGGTCGGGCCGGTCGATCGCATTGCCGATCTGGCGCCAATGGACCATGTCGCTCGACCGGAAAACCGGCAGCCCCGGATAATGGGCGAAGGAGGAGTTGACGAGATAATAGGTGTCGCCGACCCGCGTGATCGATGGGTCGGGATAATAGCCCGACAGGATCGGGTTGCGATAGTCGTCCGGGCCGGGCGTCACCTGTTCCTGGGCGCGGCCGTCATAGCGGAAATCGCTGAAGCGGGCGGGGCCTGCCAGGGCCGGGCCGGCAATGGCGGCCAGCAACAGCAAGGCGGCACGACGGGTCTTGCGCATATCCTCTCCTCCCATTTTTGCCGAGCATAGGCAGGAGTTTTTGATAGCGCTATCAAAAATCCGGTACGGTGCATGCAAACCGGCCTGGATATGTCAATTTCGCTGTCACTATCTATCGTCGGCGCCCGGCGGCGATGAAGGCGATCGGCAGGCCGACCAGGATGCAGTGGGAGAAAAGCTGGTTGCCGATGTTCCAGGCGATCCGCCCGATCGGCAGCGCGGCATAGGCGGCGGGCAACCACATGGCGGGCCAGCGCCACGGCCGCACGATCCAGTACATGATCGCCCAGAGCAGCAGGCCATAGAGCAGGCCGGCGACGACCGGATGGCGGCGCAGGGCAGGGCGCCGCTGCGCGATCAGCATATAGGCGCCCGCCATGCAGGCCATGATCGCGAAATGGACGGCCAGGCCGATGATTGCCCAATCCAGGCGGGATCGCCCCGCGCGCGATCGCCCAGCGGGCCGCTCGCGACAAATTGCAGCACCGCATGCGGTGCCGTGCCTGCCATGCCGGCAAAGACGAAGGCGGAAAATATGTCGAGTGTGCCGGCAACCAGGGCTGCCCGGATGATCCTCTCGCGCATCGTGCGCTCCCCATTTTCTCGGGGCGGATCATGACAGATTGCGATGAACTTGTCCCGCCGGATGCGCTGCACCCGGCGGGACGGAAAGATTTAGAGTTCGCTGTCCATCAGCGCGGGGAAGAAGCCCTCATGTGCGGTGCGCAGCGCGTCGATCGACACGCCCGCCACGCTGTCGCCGCCGACGGTGCCGATCTTGACCGCGCCAGCAATCTCGACGCCGGCCGGCGCCGTTACGACATAGCGGCTCTGGTCTTCGCCGAACGCCGAAGCGGTGGTCAGCGCCACGTCCAGCGTCGCGCCGATCTTGCCGGCCAGCGCCATTTCCGCGACGGTGACGATCAGGCCGCCGTCGGAAATGTCATGCACGGCATTGACCGTGCCGGCCACCACCAGCGCGCGGACGGCGTCGCCATTGGCGCGCTCGACCGCCAGGTCGACCTTGGGCGCATCACCCGCTTCGCGGCCGGCAATCTCGCGCAGCCAGATCGACTGGCCCAGATGCGTGCCTTCGCCGCCGACCAGCCAGATCGCGTCGCCTTCATTCTTGAACGCCACGGTCGCCATCTTGTCGATATCGGCCAGCAGGCCGATGCCGCCGATCGCCGGGGTCGGCAGGATCGCCGAGCCACCGCCGGTCGCCTTGGATTCATTGTAGAGGCTGACATTGCCCGACACGATCGGGAAGTCGAACGCGCGGCAGGCGTCGCCCATGCCCTCCAGGCAGCCGGTCAGCTGCGCCATGATCTCGGGGCGCTGCGGATTGGCGAAGTTGAGGCAGTTGGTGACGGCCAGCGGGGTCGAGCCGACCGCGCTCAGATTGCGATAGCATTCCGCGATCGCCTGCTTGCCGCCTTCATAGGGATCGGCATAGCAATAGCGCGGGGTGCAGTCGGTGCTGATGGCAATGCCCTTGCTGCTGCCATGGACCCGGACCACCGCGGCGTCGCCGCCGGGGCGCTGCACCGTGTCGGCGCCGACCATATGGTCATATTGTTCCCAGATCCAGCGACGGCTGGCAATGTCGGGGCTACCCATCAGCGTGACAAGGTCAGCGCCGATATCGGCGCTCTCGGCGATCTCACCCAGCGGTTCGACCTTCGACCAGATCTTATACTCATCCTTCGGCATCGAGGGACGGTCATAGAGCGGCGCATCGTCGGCCAGCGGCGCGAGCGGAATATCGCAGACGATCTCGCCCTTATGCTCCAGCACCATGCGGCCGGTGTCGGTGACATGGCCGATGACGGCGAAGTCGAGTTCCCACTTCTTGAAGATCGCCTCGGCAAAGGCTTCGCGGCCGGGCTTGAGCACCATGAGCATGCGCTCCTGGCTTTCCGACAGCATCATCTCATAGGTGGTCATGCCGGTTTCGCGCTGCGGCACGTCATCCATCTTGAGGTGCAGGCCGACGCCGCCCTTCGACGCCATTTCGACGCTCGAGGAGGTGAGGCCGGCGGCGCCCATGTCCTGGATCGCGACGATCGCGTCCGACGCCATCAGTTCCAGGCACGCTTCGATCAGCAGCTTTTCGGTGAAGGGGTCGCCGACCTGGACGGTGGGGCGCTTCTCTTCGCTATCCTCGCCGAAATCAGCCGACGCCATGGTCGCGCCATGGATGCCGTCGCGGCCGGTCTTGGACCCGACATAGACGATCGGGTTGCCCACGCCGCTGGCGGCCGAATAGAAGATCTTGTCGGTATCGGCGATGCCGACGGTCATCGCATTGACCAGGATATTGCCGTCATAGGCGGGGTGGAAATTCACCTCGCCGCCCACGGTCGGCACGCCGACGCAATTGCCATAGCCGCCAATGCCATGGACCACGCCGCTGATGAGATGCTTCATCTTGGGGTGATCGGGGCGGCCGAAGCGGAGCGCGTTCATGTTGGCTACCGGGCGGGCGCCCATGGTGAACACGTCGCGCAGGATGCCGCCGACGCCGGTCGCGGCGCCCTGATAGGGTTCGATGTAGCTGGGGTGGTTGTGGCTTTCCATCTTGAAGATGGCGGCCTGGCCATCGCCGATGTCGACCACGCCGGCATTCTCGCCGGGGCCACAGATCACCTGCGGACCCTTGGTGGGCAGCTTCATCAGGTGGATCTTGGAGGATTTATACGAGCAGTGCTCGGACCACATGACCGAAAAGATCCCGAGTTCCGTCAGGTTCGGCTCGCGGCCGATCGCCTTCAGGACGCGATCATATTCTTCGGGGGACAGACCGTGCTCGGCAACGATCTGCGGGGTGATCTGGGGGGCGCTGCTGGACATGAGCGCGCCTTTAGCCGCGTGGCGCGGGATTCACAATGGGGAGGCGGCGGCCAAGTCATGGCCGCCGCTCTTAAGTCGCTTAGCAGCTGCTGTTGCGGTCGATCGCGCGGCCAGCCAGGGCGCCGGCGCCAGCGCCGACGACGGTGCCGGTGGTGCGATCGCCGCGGGTGTCGACTGCGCGGCCCAGCAGGGCACCGGCAACGCCGCCCAGCAGCAGGCCGGTGGTGCCGCCCGACTTGCGGCAGCGATAGTCACCGCGATAGCCGCGACGGTCGGAATAGCGACCATGGTCATAATGGCGGTCGCCACGGTGCCAGCCACGGTCATGGCCGCGGGCGAAGGAGGTCGCCGGAACGGCGGTGGCGACGGTTGCAGTCGCCAGGGCCATGGCGATCAGGCTCTTCTTGAAGTTCATGGGTCATCTCCTCGACCTGTTTATCTCTGGTACGAGGCTGTTCTGCCACCGGCTGGCTGGCAACATCCTGAACCGGCACGTTATCTGTCGTTCAGGAAAGGCGCTGGGCATGAAAAAGGGCCGGTTCCTAGGGAAGAGCCGGCCCCTGTCAGAAAAAAGACTCAGGCAATGCTGCGATCAGACGTGGCAGGCCTGCGCCGACTTGCCGGGAACGGTGATCGTCACGTCGTTGCCCGATCCCTTGACCTCATAACCACCTTCGGCGGTGAAGGGCTGGCCGGCTTCGGCCGCCTTCAGCATGGTGGGCGCGCCATTCTTTTCGGTGCGCAGGATCGCGCTCTTGTCGTCGCTCATATAGTCGACGAAGAACAGGCTGTTGTCCTTGCAGCGGAACTGCTTGTTGGCCTTGACCGACGGCGGCAGCTCGACCGGCGCGGCGTTGGCAAGCTGGGCAGCCATCGGATCGGCGGGGCCGCCGACGACTTCGGGTTCGTCACTCTTGTTGCAGGCCGACAGCATGGTCAGGCCGGCAACGGCGATGAGGGGGAGATAATATTTCATAGCGATCCTTTTATGTGCGCTTGCAACATTGTGCGTCAACGCAAAACTGCCCGAATTCCGCCACGCCTGTGCAGCGACGTCATGACGTTTGCGTGACAGCGGCGGGATTGACCCACTATTGAGCGGCCTTAGGTCTGCTGCCATGTCATCCGCGCTTGACCCCGTGGACAGGGGCGGTCAATGCAGGCGCATGGCTGAGGAAAATACCCCGCAAAAGGATCTGTCCCAATTGTCGTTCGAGGATGCGCTGCGCGCACTCGAATCGATCGTCCGCCGGCTGGAAAGCGGCGATGTTCCGCTCGATGAGTCGATCTCGCTCTATGCCCAGGGTGAAGAACTGCGCAAGCGCTGCACCGAGCGGCTGCAGGCGGCCGAGGCGCGCATCAGCAAGCTGACCGTCGATGCCGGCGGCGCCATCACCGGCGCCCAGCCGTTCGGCGCGGATTGACCCACTGCATGGAACGGAGCGCGGCAGGCGCGCTGGTCGCCGCCCGTGCGGCAACGGTCGCGGCCGATATCGACCGGGCGTTCGACGCGCTGCTGGCGATCCCCGACGATCCGCGCCATCGCCTCTATGAAGCGATGCGCCATGCCGCGATTGGGGGTGGCAAGCGGCTGCGGCCGCTGCTGGTGCAGGCGACTTGCGACCTGTTCAACATTTCCCGCGAATCCGCGCTGCGCGTCGGCCTCGCGATCGAATGCATCCATGTCTATTCGCTGGTGCATGACGATCTGCCGGCGATGGACGATGACGATATGCGGCGCGGCAAGCCGACCGTTCACAAGGCGTTCGACGAAGCGACCGCGATCCTGGCCGGTGACTGCCTGCACGATCTCGCCTTCGAAATCCTCGCCGACGAACAGACCCATCCCGATGCCTTCGTCCGCATCGACCTCGTAAAGGCGCTCGCCGTCGCCAGCGGCCCGGCCGGCATGGCGGGCGGGCAGATGATGGACCTGGAGGCGGAAAAGACCCGCTTCGATCTCGCCACCGTCACCCGGCTGCAAAATCTCAAGACCGGCGCGCTGATCGGCTTCTGCGTCGATGCCGCCGCCATCATGGCGCGCATCCCGGTCGAAGCGCGCACTGGTCTGCACGGCTATGCCCGCGACATCGGCCTTGCCTTCCAGATTGCCGACGACCTGCTCGATGTGGAGGGCGACGCGGCCCTCGCCGGCAAGGCGCTGGGCAAGGATGCCGCCGCCGGCAAGGAAACCTTCGTCTCGCTCCTGGGGGTAGACCGGGCGCGGGAACAGGGGCGTCTGCTCGTTGAACAGGCCAAGGCGCACCTGCACGGCCATGGCGCGGAGGCGGACCTGCTGCGCGCTATTGCCGACTATATTGTGGAGAGGGACCGCTAGATCATGAGCAAGTCGCGTATCGGTGTCTATCCCGGCACCTTCGATCCCATCACCCTTGGCCATATGGACATCATCCGCCGCGGCGCGAAGCTGGTCGACAAGCTGGTGATCGGCGTCACCACCAACATCAGCAAGTCGCCGATGTTTTCCGATGAGGAACGGCTGAACATGGTTCGCCGCGAATGTGCGGACATCGACACTGAAATCGTCGTCACCGGCTTCAACTCGCTGTTGATGGACTTTGCCGAATCGCAGGGGGCCAGCGTCATCATCCGGGGCCTGCGCGCCGTCGCCGACTTCGAATATGAATATCAGATGGCGGGCATGAACCAGCAGATCAACAGCCGGGTCGAAACCGTCTTCCTGATGGCCGACGTCTCGTTGCAGCCGATCGCGTCGCGTCTGGTCAAGGAAATCGCCCTCTATGGCGGGCCGATCCACAAGTTCGTCAGCCCCGCCGTGCGCGAGGAGGTGGAGGCGCGGGTTGCCGCGCTTGGCCTCAAGGGGCAGGGCTAGTGGATTGATTTTGACATTTGCACCCTTTGGCGGCTGGGATCAGTCTGCAAATGTCAAAATCGTAAAATCCACTAGAATCAGAATCTTCTAGTGGTCCACGAAGATTCTGACATTTGGATACGCCGGTCGGGCAAACGGTGCCAAATGTCAGAATCGGACCACTAGGAACGGGTTGCCTTCATTGTTGCCGTCTCGTTTCAGCCCGCGTTCAGTTGCCAATCCCGATCAGGGCGCTATCAGGACGGCTTGACCTTCCCGGGCAAGATCTAAGGAAAGCTTATTCGCATGCGTTTCACTTCCGCGCTCAAGACCGTGGCGATCGGTTTCGCCCTCACCGCGTCCAGCGTGGCCTTCGCCCAGGGTGGCGGCGGTGGCGGCGGCGGTGCCGAGGAAATGAAGAAGGCGGAGACCGCTGCGAAGGCGGAGCAGAATGCCAAGTCGCTGGGCGCCCAGCTGACGCCGCAACTGCCGCCGGCGACCATTCCGGCCGACCCGCAGAATATCTGGGATCTCGACCTGTCGAGCGGCGGCCGCGTGCGCATTCAGCTGCGCCCGGACATCGCCCCCAATCATGTCGAGCGGATCAAGGAACTGACCCGCCAGGGCTTCTACAATGGCCTGAAGTTCCACCGCGTCATCCCCGGCTTCATGGCCCAGGGCGGCGATCCCAAGGGCGACGGCACCGGCGGTTCGACGCTGCCCGACCTCAAGGCCGAGTTCAACCCGATGCCGCATCTGCGCGGCACCTTGTCGATGGCCCGCGCCCAGAGCGAAGACAGCGCCAACAGCCAGTTCTTCATCGTGCTGCTGCCGCGCATGCAGCTCGACAAGAAATATACCGTCTTCGGTCGCGTGATCGAAGGCATGCAATATGTCGACGCGATCCATGAGGGCGAGCCGCCGGCCGACCCGACCGTGATCCTGCAGGCCTCGATCGAGAGCGACGGCAAGCCGCCGGTGCTGGCACCGCCGCCCCCGCCGCCGGCGCCCGAACCTGCGGCCCTGCCGTCGAAGAAGCCGGCTGCCCCGGCCAAGAAGCCGGCCCCCAAGAAGAAGTGAGCTTGCGCCCGGAAGGGCCATCGTCATGCGTGTAGACCTGTTCGATTTCGATCTGCCGGCGGAGAATATCGCCCTCCGCCCGGCCAGCCCGCGCGATTCGGCGCGCCTTCTGCTCGTGCCCGGTGACGGCGCGATGGAGGATCGCATCGTGCGCGACCTGCCATCGCTGCTGCGCGCGGGCGATGTGCTGGTCTTCAACGACACCCGCGTCATTCCCGCCCAGCTCGAAGGGATGCGGGGCGAGGCACGGATCGGCGCGACCCTGCACAAGCGGCTGGGCCTGCGCCAGTGGCAGGCCTTCCTGCGCAATGCCAAGCGGGTGCGTGATGGCGACCGGATCGATTTCGGTGCCGGCGTCACTGCGATCGCCGGCCCGCGCGACGAGGATGGCGGCGTCACCCTCGATTTCGAGGGCGAGGAACCGGTCGAGATTCTGCTGGAACGGGCCGGGCGCATGCCGCTGCCGCCCTATATCGCCAGCAAGCGCGCCACCGACGAGCGTGACCGCAGCGATTACCAGACCATGTTCGCGCGCGAGGATGGCGCGGTCGCTGCCCCCACCGCCGCGCTGCACTTCACGCCCGACCTCACCGCCGCACTGGCGCAGGCCGGCGTGCTGACCGAAACGCTGACCCTGCATGTCGGCGCGGGCACCTTCCTGCCGGTCAAGGCGGACGATACCGACGACCATCGCATGCATGCCGAGTGGGGCCGGATCGATCAGGACACGGCCGATCGCCTGAACGCCGCGCGCGCGGCCGGCGGCCGGATCATCGCGGTCGGCACCACTTCGCTGCGCCTGCTGGAAAGCGCGACCGGTGAGGATGGCGTGATCCGCTCCTTCGCCGACGAAACCCGCATCTTCATCACGCCCGGCTACCGCTTCCGCGCGATCGACGGGCTGATGACCAATTTTCACCTGCCCAAATCGACCCTGTTCATGCTGGTAAGTGCCTTGATGGGCCGCGATCGGATGCAGCAGGTCTACGCCCATGCGATCGCCACCGGCTATCGCTTCTACAGCTATGGGGACTCTTCGCTGCTGCTGCCGTGACGGCGATCGGTCATTGATCCGCTCGTTTGACGCAGGCGATGCTGCCGACAATGTCGGTGCGGGTGCCGCGGTTGCAGTGCCAGGACGGGTCATCCTGCAATGTCGGCGGATGGTCCTTGGCGGCCGAACGATAATGGGCATTATATAGCCAGATCAGCGCGGGGCGGCCGTTTATGGCATGGGCGCGCAATATTGCGTTCGGATCGGCCCTGCGGTCCACGACCAGCGGTTCCACTGGCAGGTCCATTCCGGCCCGTGTCAGGAAATAGCCGCCGATGGCCGCAAGCGATGCGCGATCCATGATCTTTGCCGAGGGCGAATCCCATAGGAACAGGACGCGGTCGGGCCGTTCCGCGCGGATGAAGTCGCTGCCCTGTTCATAGCCGTAGATCGTTCGGTCGCCCAGTTCGGTCCGCATCAGCGTTGGGTTGAGGACGGGCACCATGAAGGCGAAAGCCATGCCCAGTGCGGCATGAACGGGACGCGGCGTGCGCTGGATCAACAGGGTCAGGCCCAGCATCGCGCTTGGCACCAGTGGCACCAGATAACGGTCGGTCAGGGACGGCTGGAATAGGCTGACCAGGATCGCAATGGCAAAGCCGATTACCGCCGTCAGTGCCGTCAGCGGCAACGGGTCGCTGCCGCTCGATAGGATATCGGATTGCCGGCGCCGCATATGGATCGTCGCGACGATGACAAGCGCGATGACCGCGAACAGGGCGACGATATTCTGCGCGCCCAGGACGAAGGCCAGGTTGAGCATCGCTCGGGACAGGCTGGTAGGATCATACCAGGCGACATCGTCGCGCGCATAGTCTGCCAGCCGGGGCAGATGATAGGCGAACCAGCCAAGGCCCGGTGTCGCCACGATCATCGCCGGCCACATCCGCGCCAGGTTCAGGCGATGTCGGTACAGCAGCACCAGTATCTGGCCCAGGATCAGGACGGCGGCATAATAATGGGTGAGGAACATCAGTGTTCCAAGCCCGACCCAGAGCATCGCCCAGCGCAGCGTCAATCGCTCAAGCAGATGCGCGACGGTCAGGCAGGATGCGGTCGACAGCATCATCATCAGGCCATAGCCGCGTGCGTCCACCATGATGCCCAGATTGGGCGGCCACAGAAAGAGGAGGGCGGCCCATGTCCAGGCGCCGGTGCGACCGAGCGTGCGCGGGCGCCAGAGCAGCGGCAACAGGGCGGCGGCGAGGACGAACAGGATGGAGGGGAGGCGCAGCATCAGATTGCTGTCGCCGAACAGCGTCACCCAGCCTGTCAGCAGCAGATAATAGAGTGGCGGATTGCAATCGAGCCAGGCCTCGCGCCAGAAGGACGACCAGTCCGGTCGCGTCGCGATCATCCCGCTCCAGGTTTCATCGAGCCACAATGGGGTCGTGTTCGCCAAGCTTAAGCGCATGCCGACCAGATAGAGGGCGCCAAGGAGGAAGAAACTGCCGGTCAGCAGGATGATCGGTGTCGCGGGCAACCGGCGCGCGGCGGAAGTTTCGGGCAAGATCGGATCCTCGGATGAATTGCGAGGACAGTGATTTGCCATGGTTAATATATGGATAAGTGAAGGCGGGCTTCGTGGTCGGGGGTGGTGTCGCGGCCAGCGAGGATGGTGTGATCCGCCCTTTCGCCGAGGAAAGCCGCACCTTGGTCGCGTGGCGCTATCGGTTCATTCCTCGCTGCTGCTGCCGCAAGGTTGAACCTGGTGGCTAGAAGGCCTCCGCAATCCCGACATAGACGGCATGATCGTCCTTTCCCGCCGCAAGGTCGACGCGCAACTGTACGTCATTGCTGCGGAAAGGGCGATAGCGCAGGCCTATGCCGCCGGCCGGCAGCAGCTTGCCCTTGTCGATGATCGTGCCGGCCGATGGCGCGATGCCGCCCAGCCCGACAAAGGCGGTCGCGCCCCAGCGGCCGCTGACATGCTGGCGCCATTCGGCCTGCGTCGCCCAACTGGCCTTGTCGCGATAGCGACCGGTGACATAGCCGCGCAGATCGTTGTTCGCGCCGAACAGGCACAGATCATAATAAGGGGCGTTGCCCCCGGCGGCACATAGCGCGCCCCGCAGTGCGATCACCGTGCCAGAGCCGATCGGCAGATAGGCGTTGGCGGCCATCTGCAACTTGTCATGGCTATAACTGTCGCCCAGGGCGCGCAGACCGAACAGCCAATTGGCGCTCAACATCATGCCGCGATGCGGTTGGGTCGCGCTGTCGCGCGTATCATAGGCAAAGCTGGGGCCGATCGCGGACAGGTTGCTGTTCATGGCGTCGAGCGGCGGCGCCGGCAAGGATTCTGCCTCCGCCTCTTTCAGCCGCGCGTCGGTGGTGCGCAGGCGATAGCGGATGCCGGCATAGCCGCGCGGGAAGACGCGCATCAACGCCTGGAGGTCGATGTTCAACTGCTTGCTGTCGATCTCGCGATGGATACCGTCATCGCCCGCAGCCGCGCCGATCCCATAATAGTCGTTGCGATCGTCGATATAGGAGAGGCTGGCGCTGAAGCGCAGCCGATCCTTGTCGAACGACATGGAATGAAAGGCGCCGACGCCCCTGGTCCCGCGCGAGGTATAGATGATGCCGCCAGCGCTGATCCACTGCTGGGGCGCGGCATTGGGATTGTAGAAGGCGATGGCACCGGCGGCGAGGCCGGTGCCGGTTGCCGGATTGGACAGCGGCACGGGCGCGAAGAGGATCTGAGGCTTGCGGGTGGGGGAGGCTGCAGTCCTGCCTTCGGCGGGCAGGGCGCGTGACAGGCTGTTCGCGTCGGTCTCGCTCTGAGCCATTGCCATGCCCGCTGACAGGCAGGGGACGGACGTAAGCGCCACGCATCCGAGGCGATAGCGCCGGATCATGCCGGGGCCTGTGGGAGAGGCGGGCGGATGGCCATGCGCTATCCATCCCTCATCTCCGGCAGAGGAGCCATCGGGACAAACACTGAAGCATGGCCGGCGATCTTGCGCAGCTTCAAGGCAAAGCCGTCGAATTGCGCCGTGACATTCGGGGGAATGCGATCGGACGGATGCAGGGCAGGGCATGCGTAAGCAACTGAAATGGCGATGTCCCCACATGTCGATCGCTTTGCGCTCTCGCCTGACTATCGTCATGGAAAGCCGGCGTCGGCCGGTCACCACTAGGGATAATCCCTGAGCCATGCCGGTGTTTCGCCCGATGGCTACCGGCCCCGGAAACGGGACATGCTGCCCCCGATACATTGAGGGGGTCATATGGCCAATCTGGCGGAATTTCTGGACAAGCTGCCCATCCTGCTGGTCGGGCTGCTGATGCTGGCAACGATGATGCTGACGGCGGCAGCCGGCTATGTCCTGCGGCGGCGTGTGCGGTTGCTGCTGACGCACAAGGGCGCCACGGAAGAAAATGGGGCGGAAGGCTATATCGTCTCTGCCGTGATCGGTCTGGTTGCGCTGCTGCTGGGCTTCACCTTCGCACTGGCAGTTGGCCGGTTCGAAACGCGCCGGGCGCTGGTGCTGCAGGAAGCCAACGCCATCGGCACCAGCTATTTGCGGGTCCAGGGCCTGCCCGAACCGCATCGCACGCGGATGTCGCAGATATTGGTCAACTACACCAATAATCGCGTCGAACTGGGCACGGCCAGCCCCGACAAGATGGCGCCCTTGATCGTCGCCAGCGATAGGTTGCTGGTCGAGCTATGGGCCGGCACGCTGGCGGCGACCGACACGATCGGCAATTCCGCGCTGGCCTCCTCGCTCCATTCGACCGTCAACGAAGTGATCGACATGGACAGCTCGCGTAAGGCGGCGCGCAAGGTCCGGGTGCCGGGCGAGGTGTTCCTGGCGCTGTGGCTCTATATCGCGGTGACCGCGGGGATGCTGGGCTATGCCCGGTCGGAAACACAGGGGCGGATGCTGGCGGGCATATTATTCCTGCTCTTCACCATGTCCTACATGTTGATTATCGATATCGACCGGCCGGCGGGCGGCAATATCGTCGAAAGCCAGGGGCCGATGATCGAACTGCGCGAGACGCTGAAACAGCAACCGCCCGGCACCTTCGACATCTGGCGCAAGCCGGTCGCGGCGCCAGCGCCTTAGAGTCTGTTTGAGAATGCGCCATCCGGCGCATTCCGGCACCAGCCCGCTCCCCCTCCCGGCCACCCATAGAATACTGCCGTTGGGTGGCCGGGAGGGGGAGCGGGCTGGCACCGTATCGGAAATCGCGCTTTCGCGATGTCTCAACCACTCTCTTAGATGTTGCCAAACGCCATTGCCAACGCGCGCAGCATCGGCGGTGGCGTGTCGCGCAGGGGAATGGCGCGCGGGCCATGGAGCAGGCCGATCGTCCGGCGCTCGCCAAAGTCGCGCAGCGCCGCGCGCGCCATGCCGGGCCATTGATAGCCCAGCGGCATCACCGTGACGCCCAGGCCGGCCGCCACCATCTGCATCACCCGCTCGTCATTGGTCGACCGATAGGCAAAATGCGGGCGGATGCCGCGATCGACGAAATAGCGGCTGGTCGCCGACAGCGCCTCGCAATGACGGCGCACGATCATCGTTTCGCCCGCCAGTTCCTCCGCCGCGATCGTCTCGCGCCCGGCCAGACGGTGATCGGCGGGCAGGGCCAGGCCATAGCCTTCCTCTGCCAGTGGCCGCGCCGCATAACGCTCTTCCGCGCCCGGCCGCACCAGGGTCAGCGCCACGTCGATCCGCTCGGCATCCAAGCGCCCGAGCAGTTCGCGCTCCGATCCTGGAATAAACTCCACCCGGCCGCGCGCCTCGGCCGGGCAGGCGGCGACCGCTGCCGCCACCGGCGCGCCGGCGATGCTGGTCAGCAGGCCGATGCGCAGCGTCTGGATTTCGGCCGTCTGCGCGCCCGCCTGTTCGGCCAGGTTGAACTCGCGCTCGATCCGCCGCGCGTGGCTCAGCAGGCGACTGCCGGCCTCGGTCAGTTCGACCCGCTGGTTGCTACGCAGGAACAAGGGCGCGCCGACCGCCTGTTCCAGCTTGGCGATGCCGACCGACAGGGTCGGTTGCGACACCAGGCAATGCGCCGCCGCACGGGAGAAATTGCCCTGGTCCACGACCGCCAGGAAATAGCGCAGCAGATAACGTTCGATCATAGATGGAAACTATACACTCCTGCCCGTGGTTTCAATTTTTCCCTTGCCGCGTTCAGGACTAGGGTGCGGCGCAGGAGAGATGCCAATGACCGACTTCGATTTCGCGCTGGGCGAGCATGCGGACATGATCCGCGAAAGCACCGCCCGTTTCGCCGCCGATCATATCGCCCCGCTGGCGGCGGAGATCGATGCCAAGGACTGGTTCCCCCGCGACCTGTGGCCCGCCATGGGCGCGCTTGGCCTGCACGGCATCACCGTGGACGAGGCGGATGGCGGCCTGGGCCTGGGCTATCTGGAGCATGTGGTGGCGCAGGAGGAAGTGGCACGAGCCTCCGCCTCCATAGGTCTCAGCTATGGCGCGCATTCAAACCTCTGCGTCAACCAGATCCGTCGCTGGGGCAATGACGCGCAGAAGGCGCGCTATCTGCCCAAGCTGATTTCCGGCGAGCATGTCGGCAGCCTTGCCATGTCGGAGGCCGGTGCCGGGTCCGATGTCGTGTCGATGAAGCTGAAGGCCGAGAAGAAGGGCGATCGCTACGTCCTCAACGGCACGAAATTCTGGATCACCAACGCGACCGAGGCGGACACGCTGGTCGTCTATGCCAAGACCGGCGAGGGCTCCAAGGGCATCACGACCTTCCTGATCGAGAAGGGCTTTGCCGGCTTCTCGATCGGCCAGAAGATCGACAAGGTCGGCATGCGCGGCAGTCCGACCGCCGAACTGGTGTTCGACGATTGCGAAGTGCCGGAAGAAAATATCATGGGGCCGCTGAACGGTGGCGCTGGCGTGCTGATGTCGGGCCTCGACTATGAGCGCACCGTGCTTGCCGGCATCCAGCTCGGCATCATGCAGGCCTGTCTCGACACGGTGCTGCCCTATGTTCGCGAGCGCAGGCAGTTCGGCAAGCCGATCGGTGCCTTCCAGCTGATGCAGGCCAAGGTCGCCGACATGTATGTCGCGCTCAACAGCGCGCGCGCCTATGTCTATGCCGTGGCGCGCGCCTGCGACGCGGGCAAGACCACCCGTTTCGATGCCGCCGGCGCGATCCTGCTGGCGAGCGAGAATGCGATGAAGGTCGCGCTGGAAGCGGTGCAGGCGCTGGGCGGCGCGGGCTATACCAGGGACTGGCCGGTCGAACGCTATATGCGCGACGCCAAGCTGCTCGACATCGGCGCCGGCACCAATGAAATCCGCCGCATGCTGATTGGCCGCGAACTGATCGGCGCGTGAGGAGTCTGTCTGCAAATGCGCGAAAGAGCGCATTTGGCCGCACCGGCCCACACCCCCACCCGGCCACCCACGACAGTATCCTGGTTGGGTGGTCGGGTGGGGGTGTGGGCCGGCACCGTTTTTCCCTAAATCAAGTCCGCCCCACGAACAGGAAGCCGACCGCCGCCATGATGCAGGCAAAGGCGGCCGCGTGGCGCCAGTGGAGCGGTTCGCCCAGCACGGTCACCATGAAGATGCCGAAGATCACGAGGGCGATGGCTTCCTGCGCGATCTTGAGTTGTCCGGCGGACCAGCCATGGGCAAAGCCGATGCGGTTGGCGGGCACCGCCAGGCAATATTCGACGAAGGCGATCGCCCAGCTGATCAGGATGACCAGCATCAGCGGTTTGTTCATGCCGCCCTTGAGGTGCCAGTACCAGGCGGTGGTCATGAACAGGTTGGAGAGGATGAGAAGGATGATGGTGGGCATATCTGCTCTGTGGCACGCGGACGCCGGGAAGGCGAGGGCATGAGCGCACCGGTTCTGGACAGCAAGCTGTTACCCGATGGCGAGGGCTTCCGCGCCAATGCTGTGCATAATCGCGCGCTGGCGGAAGAATTGCGCACCAGGGTTGCCGACGCGGCGCTGGGCGGATCGCCGGCCGCGCGCGACAAGCATACCGGTCGTGGCAAGCTGCTTCCGCGTGATCGCGTCGAGCGGCTGCTCGATCCCGGTTCGCCTTTCCTGGAGATCGGCCAGCTCGCCGCCAATGGCCAATATGGTGATGAGGTGCCGGGCGCGGGCATGATCGCCGGCATCGGCCGGGTGTCGGGGCGACAGGTGATGATCGCCTGCAACGACGCCACGGTGAAGGGCGGCACTTACTATCCCGTCACGGTGAAGAAGCATCTGCGCGCGCAGGAAATCGCGCTCGAAAACCGGCTGCCCTGCGTCTATCTGGTCGACAGCGGCGGCGCCAACCTGCCCAACCAGGCGGAGGTCTTTCCCGACCGCGACCATTTTGGCCGCATCTTCTACAATCAGGCGAACCTGTCGGCGCGCGGCATTCCGCAGATCGCCTGCGTCATGGGCAGTTGCACCGCCGGTGGCGCCTATGTCCCGGCCATGTCGGACGAAACGGTGATCGTCCGCAACCAGGGCACCATCTTCCTCGCCGGCCCGCCGCTGGTGCAGGCGGCGACGGGCGAGGTCATCAGCGCCGAGGATCTGGGCGGCGGCGACCTGCATGGCCGCAAGTCCGGCGTGGTCGATCATGTCGCGGACAATGACGAGCATGCGCTGTCGATCGTGCGCGACATCGTCTCGACCCTGCAGCCCGACCGCCAGAGCGACCTCAACCTGCGCGACCCGCGTCCGCCCAAGTTCGATCCGGCCGATCTCTATGGCATCATCCCCCAGGATGTGCGCGCCCCCTATGATGTGCGCGAAGTGATCGCGCGGATCGTCGACGGCAGCGAATTTCACGAGTTCAAGCCGCTCTACGGCACCACGCTCGTCTGCGGCTTCGCCCATATCTGGGGCATGCCGGTCGCGATCCTGGCGAACAATGGCGTGCTGTTCAGCGAAAGCGCGCAGAAGGGCGCCCATTTCATCGAACTGGCCTGCCAGCGGCGCATTCCGCTGCTGTTCCTCCAGAATATCTCCGGCTTCATGGTCGGTGGCAAATATGAGGCGGAGGGGATCGCCAAACATGGCGCCAAGCTGGTGACGGCGGTGGCCACGGCGCAGGTGCCCAAGATCACCGTGCTGATCGGCGGCAGCTTCGGCGCGGGCAATTATGGCATGTGTGGCCGCGCCTATCAGCCGCGTTTCCTCTTCACCTGGCCCAATGCCCGCATCAGCGTGATGGGTGGCGAGCAGGCGGCGAGCGTGCTGGCGACCGTCCACCGCGACGCCGCCAAATGGACGCCGGAAGAGGCCGAAGCCTTCAAGGCGCCGGTGCGCCAGAAATATGAGGATGAAGGTAATCCCTATTTCGCGACGTCGCGCCTGTGGGACGATGGCGTGATCGACCCGGCCCAGACACGGGATGTGCTCGGGCTGGCCTTCGCCGCCGCCTTGAACGCGCCGGTGGACGAACGCGCGCAATTTGGCGTGTTCCGGATGTGATCATTCCTCCCCGGCACGGGGAGGGGGACCGCTCGCCGGAGGCGAGTGGTGGAGGGGCAGGAGCCTTTGAGAGTGAGAGATGATATGATCGACCACAGCAGGCAAATCTCGCAGGATATCGGCGGCCGCTATGCGCAGCACCGTAACGCCTTGCGCCGTCAACCAATGGGTTCGGGCTGCATCATGGCGCAGGGCATCAGGCCCGTCATGGCTGCTGCCGTCGACTTCGATGGCCAGTCGAACGACCGCGCAGTAGAAATCCAGGATATAGATGCCGGCTGGATGCTGACGACGGAATTTGAAGCCGTTCGGGCGCTGGCGCAGCGCCTGCCACAACAGCCCTTCCGGCAGGGTCATCTGGCGGCGCAATTCACGCGCGCGCTTCACCGTTCGGCCTGGTCCGGTCAACATGGCGCCTGCCCCTCCACCGTGCTTCGCACGGTCCCCCTCCCCGTGCCGGGGAGGAATGCACTATGATCCAATCCCTCCTCATTGCCAATCGGGGCGAAATTGCCTGTCGGGTGATCCGCACCGCGCGGCGGCTGGGTATCCGCACGATCGCGGTCTATTCCGATGCTGACGCCGACGCGCTGCATGTGCGCGAAGCGGATGAGGCGGTGCATATCGGCCCGTCGCCGGTGCGCGAATCCTACCTGGTCGGTGACCGGATCATCGCGACAGCGAAAGCGACAGGCGCGCAGGCGATTCATCCCGGCTATGGCTTCCTGTCGGAAAATGCCGAATTCGCGCAGGCGGTGATCGACGCGGGGCTGATCTGGGTCGGCCCCAACCCGTCCTCCATCACCGCCATGGGCCTGAAGGATGCGGCCAAGAAACTGATGCAGGATGCCGGCGTGCCCACCACGCCGGGCTATCTGGGCGAAGACCAGTCACCCGAGCGGCTGGCGGCGGAGGCCGACGCGGTCGGCTATCCTGTCCTCATCAAGGCGGTCGCCGGTGGCGGTGGCAAGGGCATGCGCAAGGTCGATGCCGCGGCCGACTTCGCCGATGCCTTGCTGTCCTGCCGGCGCGAGGCGGCGTCCAGCTTCGGCAATGACCAGGTGCTGCTGGAAAAATGGATCACCAATCCGCGCCATATCGAGGTGCAGGTGTTCGGCGACAAGCATGGCCATGTCGTCCATCTGTTCGAGCGCGACTGTTCGCTCCAGCGCCGCCACCAGAAGGTGATCGAGGAAGCACCCGCACCCGGCATGGATGAGGCGACCCGCGCGGCCGTGTGCCAGGCAGCAGTCAATGCGGCCAAGGCGGTCGACTATGTCGGCGCCGGCACGATCGAGTTCATCGCCGACGGATCGGGCGGGCTGCGTGCCGACCGCATCTGGTTCATGGAAATGAACACCCGGCTTCAGGTCGAACATCCCGTGACCGAGGAGATCACCGGCCAGGATCTGGTCGAATGGCAGTTGCGCGTCGCGTCGGGCGAACCGCTGCCACGGACGCAGGATCAACTGTCGATCAATGGCTGGGCGATGGAGGCGCGCCTCTATGCTGAGGATCCGGCCAAGGGCTTCCTGCCCTCGATCGGCACGCTCGAGACGTTCGAACTGGGCGGCGGTGCGCGCATCGATACCGGCGTCGAGGAAGGGGCGGCCATTTCGCCCTATTATGATCCGATGATCGCCAAGGTCATCGCCCATGGCGACACGCGCGACGCGGCGCGGCTGCGGCTGGCGGCGGCGCTTGATGAGACGGTGATCTGGCCGCTGCGCACCAATGCGGGCTTTCTGGTCAAGGCGCTGGAGAATGCGGATTTCGCGGCGGCCCGGCTCGACACCGGCCTGATCGCGCGGGAGGGCGACGCGCTGTTGCCGCCGGCTGATCCGTCCGACGCGGCACTGGCCGACGCGGCAGCGGCGCTGACGCCGGGCGGGGCGCTGGCTGGCTTCCGCCTCAATGCGCCGGTCCGGGCGGAAGCGAATTTCCTGCTGAACGGCCATCCCCATGCGGTGCGCTATGATCCGCGTCTGGGCGACGTCCGGCCGCTGGAGGATGTGCTGATTGCCGAGGGCGGGCAGGTCTGGGAAATGACCCCCTGGCGTGTTGCCGGTGGCGCCGGTGGCGCGGCATCCGACGGCGCGATCCTGTCGCCCATGCCCGGCCGCATCATTGCCGTGGCGGTGACGGCCGGGCAGGCGGTGACCAAGGGGCAGAAGCTGCTGACGCTCGAAGCGATGAAGATGGAGCATAGCCTGGTCGCGCCGTTCGATGGCGTGGTCGCAGACCTGAACGCGGCCGAGGGCGGCCAGGTGAGCGAGGGCGTATTGCTGGCCCGGATCGATCAGGCCGAGGGCTGAGCCGATCCGGCTCCATGGAATGATAATTGCACTAATGTGCATATTTATATAGAGGCGAACTATGGCGGGCAGGCATTTTGACGAATGGAAGGTGGGGGACCGGATCGCGCATGAATTGCGCCGCACGGTGACCGAGACCGACAACCTGCTGTTCACCACCATGACCCATAATCCCCAGCCGCTGCATCTGGATGCCGAGGCGGCCAAGGCGTCGGAATTCGGCCAGATCCTCGTCAACGGCACCTTCAGCTTCGCGCTGATGATCGGCCTGTCGGTGGGCGATACCACCATGGGCACGCTGGTCGCGAACCTGGGCTATGACAAACTCGTCATGCCCAAGCCGGTGTTCATCGGCGACACGCTGCGCTGCGAGACCGAGGTTACGGACCTCAAGGAAAGTCGCTCGCGTCCGGAGGCCGGCATCGTCACCTTCACCCATCGCCTGCTCAACCAGCGGGACGAGATTGTCTGCCAGTGCCTGCGCATGGCGTTGCTCAAGAAGAGGTCTGCATGAAACTTCGCTCGCTGCTCTTTGTACCGGGCGATCGTCCCGAACGGTTCGACAAGGCGGCGGCGAGCGGCGCAGATGCGATCATCCTCGACCTGGAGGATTCGGTCGCACCCGAGCGCAAGGGCTATGCCCGCGACGCGATCGCCGCGTGGCTGGGGGAGGCGCGCGATTGCACCGCCTTCGTCCGGGTCAATCCACTGGAGGGCGGGCAGACCGCCGACGATCTGGCCGTCATCCTGCCGGCCGCGCCCGATGGCATCATGCTGCCCAAGGCGGAAGGGGCGGTCAGCATCCTGGCGCTGGAGGAACTGGCCGGGGCAGGGCGCCTGCCGCCGATCCTGCCGATCGCCACGGAAACGCCCGCGGCCTTGTTCGAGCTTGGCAGCTATCGCAGCGTTCGTGATCGGCTGGCCGGCCTCACCTGGGGCGCGGAGGATCTGCCCGCCTCGATCGGCGCCACCAGCGCGCGCGAAGCCGATGGCCGCTATACCGCGCCGATCGAGATGGCGCGCAGCCTGACCCTGTTCGCGGCCCACGCCGCCGGTGTCGCGGCGATCGACACGGTCTTCCCCCGGATCGATGCGATGGATGATCTGGCCGCCTATGTCGGCCGGGCGCGGCGCGATGGCTTTACCGGCATGATGGCGATCCACCCGGTCCAGGTCGCGGCGATCAATGCCGGCTTCACCCCGACCCCGGCGGAGGTCGATCATGCCCGCGCGGTGGTCGACGCCTTTGCTGCCAATCCGGGTGCCGGCGTGCTGAAGCTGGACGGCAAGATGATCGATCGCCCGCATCTGGTGCAGGCGCAGCGGGTGCTCGCCGCGCTCTGAAAAAAAAAGGCCCGGCATCGCGGCCGGGCCTTTCCATGTAGTTGCCTTTGTTCGGACTTTTTCTCGAAATGCGCGAAAGAGCGCATTTCGGACGCGGCACCGGCCCACACCCCCACCCGACCACCCACAGAGTGTATCCTGAATGGGAGGTCGGGTGGGGGTGTGGGCCGGTGCGGATGCGCCAAAGGCGCATGTCAAAACAGACTCTTAGCGGTAACGGCTCTTTTCATAATTGGTCGACGATCCGGCGCCATAGGTGCCGCGCGTATCGTCCCGATCGCCGAACAGCGCCTGCTGTTCGCGCTCGATGCGCCAGGCGTGCTGCGCTTCGTCCGCGCTCTTCTCCAGCGTCACCTTGGTCGCATCGACCGACTTGATCCAGGAGGAGGGGATGGAGTGGTGGACGCCGCCCGCATCGCTGTCGCTCTTGGTCAGGATGATGCGGTCGCCGCGCAGCTTGTCGACCGTGCCGACATGCTCGCCATCGCTGCCGACCACTTCCATATGCTCGCGCACCTGCGTCACCGCCTGGCGCTGCTCGCCGCGACGGGTGCGCCATGTGCCGAATTCGCTGTTGAAGCGATCGCGATGTTCGCGCTGATACTCGGCATAGTCGCGGTCCAATTCGTCGATCCGCTGCTGGCGCCAGCTATAATAGTTGCTGTCATGATGCGCGCCATAGTCCTGCTGCGGGCCGAAGGCGCGGTTGCGATAGCCATGATCCTCGCTGCCATAGCCGCTGCGCTCCCCGGTATAGGGGGCAAAGCCACGGCCGGGCAGATAGTCGCTGCGCGCGGCCGAGGCATAGCCAAGCCGGCTCGACTGGTCGCGGGGGTCGCCATAGGGGCGGTTATAATATTCGTCATATTCGCGGCGGCGTTCCGCCTCGTCATCGCCGAACCAGCTGCGAATCTCGTCGCCCGCCCGGTCGAGGAAGCCGCGCTCGTCGGGATCATAGCCCTGGGGGTAGGGGCGGGCACCCGGCCCACTGAACTGGCCGCGCATGCCATATCGATAGGCGCGCTCGTCGCGCGGTGCCCTGTACCGATCATTGTAACGGTCGTTGCCGCGATCCCAGTCGGTCGAATAGCGATCATCGCCGCCATAGCGGCGTCCGCCTTGATAACCCATGGTCCGTCTCCTTGTGCTTGTCGGAGGATCGCGCCCTCCGGTGGTGCGTGCGTGTTGCACCGACAGGCCATCAATGGGTGGCGCGGCCCATCGTTCCGGGCGTTACGGGCGGGTAACGTCGTGCCTTTCAACCGCCCTGTCGAAGGCGGAAAGGGCCGATTTCCGGGGCTCTTGATCGAGATCAGGAAAGGCCGTGATTTTTTGCGCAAAAGACCGTTGCAAGGCGAAAATCCCTCGCCTATAGGCAGCCCACCTTTGGGGCCTTAGCTCAGCTGGGAGAGCGCGTCGTTCGCAATGACGAGGTCAGGGGTTCGATCCCCCTAGGCTCCACCATTTCCCTTCGAAATGAATAAACTGTGCCGTGTGACATTGGCGGCGCGGACCGGACGCCACCGGCCGGCGCACCCCATGATCATCGGACAGCATGGCAAGATGCGCAATCTCGCACGAGCGGATCAGGGCAGCCTTTCCCCCATTGACGCTTCGAGAACCGCATACCATTCGGCGCGGGTCCATTCGACCTTGAAGGCATCGATGCTGCGGGCGATGCGGGCAGCGGACTGGCTGCCGACAATGGGAATCGGGCGCGCGGGATGCGCCATGATCCAGGACAGGGCGGCGGCGGTGATATCGACGCCATAGCGTTCACCCTGATCTGCAAGCGTCACAGCGGCCGGGTGCAGCGCCTTGGCGAGGCGACCGCCACCCAGCGGCGACCAGGCCAGAACCGCCATGTCGCGCGCCATCGCCTGATCGAGCGTGCCGTCATGGAGCGGCGCCGTGCGCAGCGCGGAAAATTCAGGCTGGGTGCTGACGATCGGCAGGTCGAGAAAGGTCTGGAGCGCATCGAGTTCATGAATCGCATAGTTGGACACGCCGATCGCGCGCACCTTGCCGGCTTCGACCATGCGGGTCAGGCTGGCGGCGACTTCCTGCGGATGGGTCAGGAAATCGCGGCGATGGATCTGGTAGAGATCGACCCGGTCGATGCCCATTCGCGTCAAGGACGCATCGATGGCCTCGGCCAGATAGTCTGCGCCGCTATTATAGGGGATGCCCGGTCGGATGCCGCCCTTGGTGGCGATGATCATGCGGTGCCGCAGTTCAGGGGCATCCGCCAATATCTGGCCGAACAGCGTTTCGGCCGATCCGAAACCGGCGGGTGTGTCGCAGCCATAGATGTCCGCCGTGTCGAGCAGGGTGATGCCGGCGTCCAGCGCCGCCTCCACCCTGGCGCGGGCCTCGGCGATATCCTCGCCGGCCAGGCGCCACATGCCCCAGGCGATCGGAAAGACGGAAATGCCGCTCTTGCCGAGCGGACGTGGTTCGGCGGAGAGGCGCAGCGTCGTCATGGATCGATCAATGGCACAAGCAATGTGCCGGCGGTAGGGGCCATCCGCGTCCCACATGACCGGCCGGGCGACCGGCGCTTGCCGGGGCCGGTGTCACGCCCTGGATGAAAAGCTCATGTAACGCGCGCGCCAGGCGGCGACTTCGGCGCGCAGGTGGGCCGGGGCGGCGTCCCCCGACAGGACGAGGGCGGCGACCTCATTGTCGGGATGCATCAACATCTTCCGCGATCCGTCGCTGAACCAGACGGGCACCAGCTGATCGCAAAGGCTGTCGAGGATCGCGCCGGCCATGCCATTCTCGATCGCCGCGCTGCCGGGCAGCATGCGAACCATGATCGATACGCCTTCGAAGCAGTTGCGCGGTTCGCGGACGAAATCGATCGACGCCAGGATGCCGGACCGGTCCGGACGGGCTTCATCGGGCATGGCCTGGACCCGGCGCCATGCGCAAAACCATGTCCGGCAGATATGCGGGCGCACGGCATGGATGCTGCATCCCTGCTCGCCCAGATGCGCGCAGGGCGCGCCCGCCGCTTTCTTGAAGTCGGGCGTGTCGACGGTCAGAATGGTGCAGCACATGGTGCAATCGCCGCAGGACCGGTCAGGGATGACAGGGCCCAGCAGAGCGGTTTCCAGATCTGTATCCATGTGCATCCGGGCGGCGTGCCTTGGCCTTGTCGGGAATGCAAGCGGCATCATGCGCGCCGCCTCGCGGCAGATGCCCTGCGCCGGTCAGGCGCGCATGAAGCGCCAGTGGTCAGCGTCGCTCTCGGCCGGATCGAAGCGATATCCGTCACTGTCGAAGCCCTGCATGGCCTCGACATCGGCGACATGATGTTCGCACATCCAGCGCGCCATCATGCCGCGTGCCCGCTTCGCGTTGAAGCTCACGAAGCGCGGGCCGTTCGGCCCCGGCTCGCGAAAATCGACATGAATCACACGCAGGCCGTCCAGCCTGTTCTCGACCGCCGCAAAATATTCCTGACTGGCCAGGTTGAGGACGACGCCCGATCCCTCTTCCGCGGTCTGTGCGCGCAGCAGCGCGGCGATGCGATCGCCCCACCAGTCGGTCAGCTTCTTGTGCCGCGGTGCCCAGCGCGTGCCCATTTCCAGCCGATAGGGACGGATCGCATCCAGCGGACGTAGCAGCCCGTAGAGCCCCGACAGCATCCGCACATGATCCTGCGCAAAGGCCACCGCCGCCTCGTCCAGCGTGTCCACCTCGAAACCGGAATAGACGTCGCCGGCAAAGGCATAGAGCGCCTGCCGTTCGGGCAGCTCGGCAAAGTCCCGGAACCGGTCGGCATTGAGCTTGGCCAGGCGCGGCGAGATATGCATCAGTTCCGCCAGCCGTTTCTGCGAAAGATTGGCGGCCGACTTGGCGAGCCCGCGCGCTTCCTCGGCGAAATGCGGCGTGGTGACGGCAAGGGGCGGCAGCGCGCGCTCGAAGTCGAGCGTCTTGGCGGGAGAGAGCAGAACGATCATGCCCCGCGCGGTAGCCGCGCCTCGTCCGGGCGTCAAACACCCTCCCGCCCGCCGGCGGATTTCGCTTCAGCGCCCGCCTGTGGCCCCTGATGGCCGCGCCACCGCATACATGGCCTGCGCCATTTCCCGATAATAGGCGTTGCGATCGCCGTCGCGCGCATAGACTTCGTTGATGCTGTGCGACGCGCCGGGGACATAGATGAACTCTGCCCGGCCACCCACCTTGCGGAACGCGGCCTCCAGATCATGGACGGCGCCGTCGAGATAATAGGAATCGGCGGTCCCGACCACGACATGGACCTTGCCCTCCAGATCATGGCGCAGGCGTGGCCATTGGGTCTCGATCCGGTGGCCGATATCATAATTGTCCCGCCAATAGGCCGCGACCTGCGCATCGACTGCGCCCGTCACCCGATCGAAGAGCGGCGCCGGCGTCCCGTCCGCGCGGCGCGGCGAGAAGGTCCAGTCGAAGGATCGCAACTGGCCGCCGTCCCGGCCCAGCACCGTCTCGATCCCCGCTGCCTGCGCGATCGTCGTCTTCACCGCGCCATGGGCGCGCTCCAGCGGACGGGCCGTGCCCTGGGCATCGCGATACATGTTCGCGCCCGGCTGATAGAGGTCGACCCCGATGAAGTGCCGGAAATCCACTGGATCGGGTGACGAGGCCCAGCTTCCACCGAAGGAGGCGGGATAGCGCACCATCGCCCAGAGCGCGAACCAGCCGCCCGAACTATGGCCGGTCAGGAACCGGCCCGAGGGCATGGCATCCATCCGATAGCGGCTTTCGAGCGCCGGGATGATCTCGCGCGTCAGCGCTTCGCCCCAGGGACCATTATTGACGCTGTCGGCAAATTCGGTCGTGCCGGTGGGCGAGGCGAAGTCCAGCGTCACCCAGATCATCGGCGGAATGGCCTTTGTTTCCATCAGGTGCCAGATGCGCGACAATTGCTGCCCGTCCACCCGGTGATTGGTGCCGAACGCACCGGCCGTATAGACCGTGGGATAGGTGACGCGGCCGTTGGGATCATAGCCCGGCGGGGTCAGCACCCAGGCGGCGACACTCTGCGGCGTGCCGCGAAAGCGGGTCAGCACTTTCGATACGACCTGTTCGTCGTGCAGATGCGGGCGCGACGCGGTGATCTGCTCGGCGGCGCGCGGCGGCAGGCCGGTGACGTCGAACTGCGCGGGCGCCGGCGGCAATTTGTGATCCAGCGCAATCGATGGCCTGGCGCCTAGCGGCAGGCGCAACGTCACCACCTTCGAGACCAGGTCGCCCGGCCCCCGCCCGCCATAATTATAGTCGCCATCGCGATCGAGCACGACCTGCACCCGATAGTCTCCGGGCGCCAGGGCCGCGAGCCCCTTGGGGAAGGCGCTTTCCCCGGCATCGATGCTGATCGTGCGATCAGGCCCGAAACTGGCGACATCGCGGCCCGCCACGAAGATGCGGGCGTCGTCGGGGCCATAGATGTCGATATCCTCGCTCTTGCCATTGTCGGCGCTCAGCGGTGCCGCAAAGAGCAGCAACCGTCCCGATGCGTCGTCGCCCAGCGCAGCCGGCAGGCTGATATCGAAACGCGTTTCGGGTGCCGCAGCGCCGATCAGCGCCAGCCCAGACAGGGGAAGTGCAAGCAAGCGGGCCATTGCGGTCATCATCAGGAGATCCTGCCATTTTGCCGGCGCAGGGCAATCAACTGGGCGGCAAGGCCCAGGATCAGCATTGCCAGAAGTACAGCCTGCGATCCCAGCAGCAAGGGCGACTTGAGGTCGGTGACGAACGGGTGACCGTCCGGCACGCGGCGCAGGATTTCAGTCACCGTCGGCACCATCAGCAGGAACGCCGTGAGGCTGAGGAAGACGGTTTCCAGATAGCGCCGCGCCCGCCCGAGAAAGCGGATATTGTTCACGCCATAGCCGGCGATCAGCAGCAGGATCGTCACCGTGCCGATGCCGTAGCTGACGGGCTGATGCGCCACCAGGAACACGGTGCCGGCACCGATCAGCATGAAGATGAGATAGGCGATGCCCGGTGCCGTTCGCGGCATGATCCGGCCATGGCGCGCAAACATATAGGCGGCCAGCGGGATGGCGGGCAGGCTGCCGAGCGTATGGACCCAGCCCAGGGGCGTTATTCCAAACATGGTCTGTATCTTTCGGTTGGCGGACGATCGCCGCGCTTATGCGGCAAAGCTGGTGGAGCGGGACAATGCGCGCCATTGCGCGATCTCCGCTTCCATGGCGGCCATCTTGCCTTCGACCAGGCCCAGCGCATCGTCGCCCAGGAACAGGCGCGTCGGTGGTGCCGGCGCCTCCACCAGCGCCAGCAAGGCCTGCGCCGCGCGCGCGGGATCGCCCGGCTGCTGCCCGCTCTTGGCCTGACGGGCCGCCCTTATCGGGTCCATGACCGCGTCATAGTCGGCGATGCTGCGCGGCGTGCGGTCCATCGACCGCCCGGCCCAGTCGGTGCGGAACTGGCCGGGCGCCAGCGCCGTCACATGAATGCCGAACGGCGCCACTTCCTTGCCCAGCGCTTCGGAAATCCCTTCCAGCGCGAACTTGCTGCCGCAATAGAAGCTGATGCCGGGCATGGTGATGAACCCGCCCATGGAGGTGATGTTGACGATATGCCCGCGCCGCCTTTCGCGCATGCCGGGCAGTACCGCCTTCATCATTGCCACCGGGCCGAACACATTGGCGGCGAACTGGCGCTGCAGATCGTCGATCGACGATTCCTCCAGCACGCCCTCATGACCATAGCCCGCATTGTTCACCAGCACGTCGACCGACCCGGCGCGCCGCTCGGCGTCCGCTACGGCCGCCGGAATCGCGTCCAGATGCGTCACGTCCAACTGCAGCGGATGCGCGCGTCCGGGCGCGAGCGCCGCAAAGGCTTGGGCATCCTTGGGGTTCCGCACGGTCCCGACGACGGCATGGCCGGCGTCCAGCGCGCCCTCGGCAAAGGCCCGGCCCAGGCCGGAACTGACGCCGGTAATCAGGAAAGTCTTGGGGATCAGCGCCGGCATGGCCTACTCCATGATTTGAACATCAACTATATCATGATATAGATAGCAACATGACGTCCATCAAGCCCCCCTCGACCGGTTCGCGTGGTGAACCCGTGCGCAATCGTGTGATCGACGCGGCCGAACGCCTGCTGCGCGACGGCAAGGCGGAATTTTCGATGCGCGATCTGGCGACCGAAGCGGGCGTCAGTTTCGCCACGCCGTTCAACCAGTTCGGCAGCAAGGCCGCGATCATGCACGCCCTGTCGGCGCGGCGGATCGCCACCGCGACCCAGCGCTTCGCGGACAAGCCGCGGCTCGACGATGCCGGCCAGCGCGTGCTGCTGGCGGTCGCCACGGTGGTCGAACTGATGCTGGAAGAACCGCGCGTGAACCGGGCGGTGATGGGGTGGCTCGGCACGCCGGGGCCGACCCATGGCGAAGTGCTGGCGCAGTCCACCGCGCTGTGGACCCTGGCGATCGGTGCTGGCGAGGGCCTGATCGACGGGCACCCAGCGCTGCCTGCCCTGGCAAGGCATCTGGCCTTCGGCTTTCGCGGCGTGCTCTCCTTCTGGACCGCGGGCGAGCTACCGGACGAGGAACTTGCCGCTAATGCCCGCGATGTGGCGAACGCCTTGCTGGGCGGCGCAGCCAGGCAGGCCTGATCGCCAAGTCCAGAGCGGGCGGCGCGCCTTAACCGTTCGCGCCCTGCTGTGCATCGCGATAGGCGCGGGCGGACAGGCCCATGTTGCGCTGGAAGAAGCGGCTGAAATAGGCCGGGTCGGCAAAGCCGATCGAAAAGCCGATCTCGGCAATCGACAGGTTGGAATAGAGTAGGGCCCGCTGCGCTTCGAGCAGGGCGCGCTGGTCCAGCATCTGGGCCGGCGATCGGCCCGCCATCCGGGCGCAGGCGACGCGCAGCGCGGTCTGGCTGACGCCCAGTGCGGCGGCATGGACCGACACCGGTTCGCGCAGGCGGAAGCGCTGCTCGATCCGTTCGCGCAGCCGCGCGACGATCGACGCATGCGGTCCGGCGCGCGGGGCGGTATGGATGGCGGCGCTGCGATGGCGCAGTGCCGTCACCAGCAGCGACAGCATCGCCGCATCGACCGCCGCCCGGTGGCCCGGCGCCGACCAACTGAGTTCGCGCATCAGATCGGCCACCAGCCGCTCGACCGGCGGTAATTGCGCTGCGTTCATCTCGATCGCGTCGGGCCGCTCGAACAGACCGGTCAGTTCCGGGCCATGGCGGCCCAGATCCTGCAGATAGGCGTCGGCCATGGTGATGACGAAGCCGGCGGTTTCCTCCAGCCATTTGAAGCCATGCACGGCGGTGGCCGGCACCAGCAGGAAGCTGGGCGCGACGAAGCGCAGCTCCGCGCCATCCGCCTCCATCGCGCCGCCGCCCGATGTGATGAGGAAGATATGGCTCAGCTCGCTATGGGCATGCGGTTTGATCGTCCATTCGCTGGGACGTGAGCGATTGTCCAGCGTTTCGACATGGACGAACCCCTCCGCCACCAGCCTGTGGGGTTCACCATAAAGGTAGAAGGTCGGGAAGGACTGTTTCGACATCGGGCATGGTCCCGTCGGGATGCGCTGGGGCTGATGAATTGTCCAATTAATAGGCTGGTGCGCCCATGTCCATCGCCGGCCGTGCGGATAGGGTAGCCGCATCGGACAAACAGGGGCGCCGTCAGCGCGCCCGGATCATGAGAGGATGCGAATGCGCACCAGCATAGCCATTATCGGCGCCGGCCCGGCCGGCATGTTCCTGGCCCATCTGCTCGCGGCGGAGGGGATTGCCGCGGTCGTGCTGGAACGGCGCGATCGGACCTATGTCGAGGGGCGGGTCCGCGCCGGCGTGCTGGAACAGGTGACGACCGACCTGATGCATCGGCTGGGCCTTGTCGGCCGGCTCGATCGCGAGGGGCTGGTGCATGGCGGCACCCAGATTTCGCTCGACGGTTCGCTGTTCCGCATCGACATGACGGCGCTGACCGGCGGCAGCGCGGTCACCGTCTATGGCCAGCAGGAGGTGATGCACGACCTGTTCGAGGCGGCGCCGGAGCGCGGCGTCGAGATCGTCTGGAATGCGCAGGATGTGACGCTGGAGGGGCTGGACGGCGATCACCCGGTGGTCCGCTGGCGCCAGGATGGCGTCGCGCAGGAATTGCAGTGCGACTATGTCGTCGGCTGCGACGGCTATCATGGCGTCAGCCGCAACAGCATCCCCGCCCATGTGCTGCGCACCTTCGAGCGCGTCTATCCCTTTGGCTGGCTCGGCATATTGGCGGATGTGCCGCCCGCCGACCATGAGCTTATCTACGCCAATCATGAGCGCGGCTTCGCGCTCGCCTCGATGCGCTCGCCCACGCGCAGCCGCTATTATATCCAGTGCGGCCTCGATGAGCAGGTCGAGGACTGGTCCGACGATCGTTTCTGGGACGAGCTTTGCCTGCGCCTTGGCCCCGACGCCGCATCGCGCGTTACCCGCGGGCCGAGTTTCGAGAAGTCGATCGCGCCGCTGCGCTCCTTCGTGTCGGAACCGATGCGCTGGGGCCGGCTGTTCCTGGCCGGCGACGCCGCCCATATCGTGCCGCCGACCGGCGCCAAGGGGCTCAACCTTGCCGCGTCGGACGTCATCATGCTGAGCGAGGCGCTGGTCGACCATTATCGCGGCGGATCGGATGCCGGGCTGGACGGCTATTCCGCCCGCGCTCTGGCCCGCGTGTGGAAGGCGGAGCGCTTCTCCTGGTGGTTCACCTCGATCACCCACCGCTTCCCCGACATGGACGGTTTCGCCCGCCGCATCCAGGCAGCGGAGATCGACTATATTCGTGGGTCGCAGGCGGCGCAGCGCACGCTGGCGGAAAATTATGTCGGCCTTCCGCTGATGGCTGCCTGACGCCTCTGGCCGGGGCGGGGCTTTACCGCCCCGCCGGATGCGGCCTAGACCGGGGCATGAGCGAAGAGAATGACGCGGGACGCCCCGCAGCGACGATCGTGATCGTGCGCGACCGGCCGGGCGGAGCGCCCGACCTGCTGATGATGGAACGGGCCGCGACCATGGCCTTTGCCGCTGGTGCGCTGGTCTTTCCGGGCGGTGGCGTCGACGATGGCGACCGGGCGCTGGCCGCCAGTATGTCCAGCGATCTGGCCAGTGATGAGGTCGCCGCGCGGATCGCGGCCATTCGCGAGACGATCGAGGAAAGCGGCCTGGGCGTCGGTCTGGCGGGGTCTGTCGATGCCGCGACCGTGTCGGCGATTCGCGCGGGCCTGCTCGGCGGGGCGTCGCTGGGCGATCTTCTGGCGCCGCGTGGCATCGCCCTGGCGTTGGATGCGCTGGTGCCGTTCGCCCGCTGGCACCCGTCTGCACGGGAAAAGGCGATCCGCGTCTATGATACCCGCTTCTATCTCGCTCGCGCGCCGTTGGGGCAGGAGGCGAGCGTCGACGCGACCGAGAATGTTCGCCTGTTCTGGAGCAGCGCCGCCGCGACCATCGCCCGCGCCGATGGCGGCGACGGGCATGTCATCTTTCCGACCCGCCGCAATCTGGAGCGGCTGGCGCAATATGACAGTTTCGACGCGCTCGCCGCCCATGCCCGCAGCATCCCGGTGGAAAAGGTGCGCCCCTGGTTCGAGGAGCGCGACGGCGAGCCGCATCTCTGCATCCCGGCGCATCTTGGTTATCCGGTCACGTCGGAACCAATGCGGCAGGTCCGGCGTGGTTAGGGCATGCGCCGCCTTCATCTGACCCTTCGTGCCCTTGTCATTATCGCTGTCATCCTTGGCCTGCTCTGGGTCGGATACGCGCTGCTGCGCCAGCGGCCGCAGGATCTGCCCTGGACCAGGCTGGACCTGTCGCAGCCGGTCGGCTTGTTCACCGGTCGCAAGCTTGCCGCCCTGACCGGCGATCGGGCGCAATGTCTGGCGCTGCTCGACCGGGCCGGCATTGCCTATACGGTGATGAAGCCGGGCGGGGTCGACGGGCAGTGCGGCTATGCCGACGCGGTCCGGCTGAAGGCGGAAAAGGGCATGATCGCCTTGTCACCCGCCGGGGTGGCGCCGTCCTGCCCGGTGGTTGCCGCCCTGCGCGTCTGGGAATGGCAGGTGGTGCAGCCCGCCGCCCAGCGCCTGTTCGGCCAGCCGGTGCGCTCCATCACCCATTTCGGTTCCTATAGCTGCCGGCGCATGTATGGCCGCAGCCAGGGCGACTTCAGCGAACATGCCACGGCCGACGCGATCGATGTCGCGGGCTTCGTGCTGGCCGATGGCCACCGGATCAGCGTGGTCGGCGACTGGAAGGGGCAGGGCAGGGACGCCGCCTTCCTGCGTGAGGTGCGCGATGGCGCCTGCGACCTTTTCTCGACCGTGCTCTCGCCCGACTATAATGCCGCCCATCGCGACCATTTCCACCTCGACCAGGCGGAACGCGGTGCGACGGGCTGGCGGGCCTGTCGTTAGGGATTAAGGCGTTCGGGCTGAGCGAAGTCGAAGCCTTCTCCTGAGCGCAGCGAAGGGCTTCGGCTTCGCCTCAGCAGGGCCCTTCGACTTCGCTCAGGGCGAACGGCTGTAATTACTGCCCGTAGCCGGCCTGCTTGGCCAGGCTGACGGCTTCGCGCGCGGCGGCGAGCAGGGCACCGCTCTTCGCCTCGCATTCGCGCTGCTCATATTCGGCGGTCGAATCGGCGACGATCCCGGCGCCGGCCTGGACGTGCATCACGCCATCCTTCAGCACGGCGGTGCGCAGCACGATGCAGCTGTCCATATTGCCGTCCGGCCCGAAATAACCGACGCCGCCGGCATAGGCACCGCGCGTTTCCGGCTCCAGTTCGGCGATGATCTCGCAGGCGCGGACCTTGGGCGCGCCCGACACGGTGCCGGCCGGGAAACCCGCGAACAGCGCGTCGATAGCATCTTTTTCGGGCGCCAGACGGCCGACCACGTTCGACACGATGTGCATCACATGGCTGTAGAATTCGACCGTATAGCTTTCCGTCACGGTAACGCTGCCGGCGCTGGCGACGCGGCCGACATCGTTGCGGCCCAGGTCCAGCAGCATCAGATGCTCGGCCCGTTCCTTGGGATCGTCGAGCAGGCTGGCGCGGTTGGCGGCGTCCTCCACCGCATTCTTGCCGCGCGGGCGGGTGCCGGCGATCGGCCGGATCGTCACTTCGCCATCGCGGGCGCGGACCAGGATTTCCGGGCTGGACCCGATCAGCGCAAAGCCGGGCAGGTCGAGATAATAGAGGAAGGGCGACGGGTTGATCCGGCGCAGCGCGCGATAGAGCGCGATCGGCGGCAAGGTGAAGGGGCTGGTGAAGCGCTGCGCCAGCACCACCTGGAAGATGTCGCCCGCGACGATATAGTCCTTGGCGCGGTCGACCATCTGGGCGTAGCGGCCCGGTTCCAGCACCGGCGTCACGTCGATCTCGGCAATGTCGGCCGGGGCGGACACGGCCGGCAGCGGCGCAGCCAGGCGCGCGGCGGTCGCGTCGATCCGCTCCAGCGCCTGCGCGATCGCCTTTTCCGCGTCGGCGGACTGATCCTTCCACACCGGGGCGACTAGGAACAGGGCGTCGGCCAGGCGATCGAACACCAGGATGACGGTCGGCCGCACGAACAGCATGTCCGGCAGGGCGATGTCGTTGGCGGCGGGGCGGGGCAGCTTTTCGACCAGGCCCACAGTCTCATAGCCGAAATAGCCGACCAGACAGGCGAGCGCGGCCGGCAGGGCGGGGTCCAGATCGGCGCGGCATTCGGCGACCAGCGCGCGCAGCGCCTGCAACGCATCCTGTTCGGCGGGGACGAAGGCGTCGCGATCGGTCGCCCATTGGCGGTTGATCTCGCCCTTTGCGCCCTCGGCGCGATAGACGAGGTCGGGGGCGAGGCCGATCAGGCTGTAGCGGCCACGCACCGCGCCGCCCTCGACCGATTCCAGCAGGAAGTCGCCCCGGTCCGGCTCGAACAGCTTGAGCGCAGCGGAGATCGGCGTGTCGGTGTCGGCAATCTGCCGCCGCCACACCAGACCCGAACGGCCCTGTGCCAGTGCCGCGCGAGCGACGGCCGTGCCGTCCACCATTCCCCCCTGCGCCGCCATCTTACTGCTCGCCGCTGTTGGTGGCGGACAGCGCCTTCTGGGCTTCGGCCACGGCGTTCGCCTTGCGGGTCACGCCCATGTCCTTCTCGATCGCGCGCTCGAACTGGGCGCCATATTCTTCGCCTACGACGTCGCCCAGCTGGGTGCGGACCTGGTTCAGCAATTCGGGCTGACCGGCGGCGTCACCACGCTTGATGGCGTTCAATTGCACCACGAAGGTGCCGCGATCCTGGCCGATCGGCAGGGTCTTCACGCTGTTGGCGGCCATCGAGAAGAGGATGGCGATTTCTGCCGGCGGGCGCTGCTGGCCGCGCATCAGGTCGGCGCGACGGCCACCCACGACCTGCGGGGCGGGCAGCTTGACGCCGGCCTGGGCCAGCGCATCGGCCAGCTTGGTGCCCTTGGCGACCTTGGCGCGGATGTCCTCGGCGACCTTCTGCGCCTTCTCATAGCCCTGGCTCAGCTTGTACTGGGCCACGACCAGCGGCTTGATCTTGGCGAGCGGCGGCGGGGCGGGGGCGACGATGTCGCCCGGCGCGGCCAGCGCATAGCGCTTGTCGGCGGTGATTGGCACCAGCTGGGCATCATCGTCGGCGCTCATCGCGAAGACGGGGGCCAGCAGCGGCTGCAGGTCACTATTGGGCTGATAGGTTTCGTCCTCGACCTGCTTGCCGGTCGACACCAGCAGCGGCGAGGTTTCCAGCTTCAGGCCATTATCCTTCGCGACTTCCTCGAAGGTGCCGCCATTGGCGATCTGGTCCTCGATCTTGCCGGTGAAGTCGGTCAGCAGCTGCTTTTCCTTCTGGGTGCGCAGCGTGGCGATGATCTCATCGCGCACCGACGCCAGCGCACGAGCCGGGACATTGTTGAGCGCGGTGACGCGCAGCACGATCCAGCCGAGCGAACCACGGACCGGGCCGACCAGTTCGCCCTGCTTGGCGGCAAAGGCGGCGTCGGCGACCGGCTTGGACGCGGTGGCGGCCAGCGCCTCGCGGCTCTGGTCGGTCAGGGTCGACACGGCAAGGCCCGCGCCCTGCGCCGCAGCGGCCAGCGTCTTGCCGGCCTTCACCTGATCGGCGATCGCCTTGGCGCCCGCCTGGGTCGGCAGCACCAGTTGCTCGACGCTGCGATTTTCCTTGGCAGCATAGGCCGCCTTGTTCTGGTTGTAGGCGGCGGTGATTTCCGCCTCGGTCGGCTGGGCCGCCTGGGCGAAACGCTCGCTGTCGATCACGGCATAGCGGATGCGGCGCTGTTCCGGGATGGTGTAGCGCGCGGCATTCTTCTTGTAGAAATCGGCGACCTGCGCGTCGGTCGGCTCCTTGGCGTCCAGGAAAGCGGCGGCCGGGATCGCGGCGATCGTGCCCTGGCGTTCTTCCAGCAGCAGCGACGCATAGGGCAGCGCCACGCTGTCGGGCAGCTTCACGCCCAGGCCGACCGGGGCCAGCAGCTGGCGCTGCAGGATTTCACGGCTGATATCGTCGCGCAGCGACTGTTCGCTGATCCGCTCACGCTGCAGCAGGGCGCGGAAATTATCCTGGCTGAAATTGCCGGCGGCGTCCTGGAAGGCGGGGATCTGCGCGATCTGCGCATCGACCAGCCGCTTGCTGATATGGACGCCCTGATCGCTGGCGAACTGCTTGAGCGTCAGCGCGGCGACCAGCTGGTCGAACACCTGCTTGCCGCCACCCTGGGCAAAGAAATCGCCGATCTGCATGCCCGTATTTTCGCGGCGCGCATTTTCGAACACGCGCTGGATGCGGTCCTGCAACTCGCTCATGCGCAGCTTGGAACCGCCGGCCTTGGCGACGGTGTCGCCGCCGCCCAGCCCGGTCCCGAACTTGCCGCTGGAAATGTCGCCCAGGATGAACGCCGCCGCGATCAACCCCAGAAAGAGGATCGCGAAAAAGGCGCCGAATTTGGAACGGATGAAACTGCGGAAGACAGAGAGCATGAGAATGTCCGGTTTTTATGCGGCGATATGGCGGCCCGCTTTAGGGGCGGATCGACCCGGCGGCAAGTGCGGCCGTGGCGGACGGTCTGGACAAATGCTGCATCGCCGTCCATCGGCTTGATTGCCTGAAAGCGGAACCAGGAGACGCGGTGCATGCCGTGGGGACCCGCTGCGGGCACGTGCAGCAATAATCACAAGGGGACTTGGACCGATGAGCAGGCGCAAGCTGGTGGTCGGCAACTGGAAGATGAACGGGATGCGCGCGCATCTCGACGAGGTGGAGGCGATCGGCAAGCTCGCCGCGCAGCATCCGGCGGTGGAAGTCGGGCTTTGCCTGCCGGCCACTTTGATCATGGCCGGATCGCAGCTGAAGGGCGCAGCCTTCATCGGCGCCCAGAACTGCCATATGGAATTGAGCGGCGCCTATACCGGCTCGCTGTCGGCGGAGATGCTGATCGAGGCGGGGGCGACCTGGGTCATCACCGGCCATAGCGAACGGCGCGAGACGCGAGGCGAGACCAACGCCGATGTCGCCGCCAAGTCGGTCGCCGCCCATGCCGCGGGCATGAAGGTGATCCTGTGCGTCGGCGAAACGCTGGCCGTGCGCGATGCGGGCGATGCCGACGAAGTGGTCACCGCCCAGTTGCTCGCCTCTCTGCCCGAAGGCGCAAGCGCCGACTGGCTGGCCGTGGCCTATGAACCCATCTGGGCGATCGGCACCGGCCGCATCCCGACGCTGGAGGCGATCCAGTCGATGCACGCCACCCTGCGCGCCGCGCTCGCCAGCCGGATCGGCCAGGAACAGGCCGATGCCATGCGCATCCTCTATGGCGGATCGATGAACGGCGACAATGCCGCCGAGATCATCGCCCTGCCGGACGTCGACGGCGGTCTGGTCGGCGGCGCCAGCCTGTCGGCCGCCAAGTTCGAACCGGTGATCGCCGCCGCGGATTGATGCCGAACGCCCTCTCTTCGTGCGGAAGAGGGGGCATTCTGGCTTGGTGCGAGTCGAGCGCGTTGCTGGCTGTGCGTTGAAGGGGCGGGCTATCTTCACTCCGTTCGCCCTGAGCGAAATCGAAGGGCGCTGCTGAGCGAAGGCGAAGCTATTGCCTCGCTCCGCTCGGCCGAGGGCTTCGACTTCGCTCAGCTTGAACGGTTCTTTCACTGTCCAGACTTGATTATAGGAGGCATGGAAGGCCAGTCGCAACCGCCTCCGCACGCGCCCTCATCCATGCCTTCGTTCATATCGACAGGCTCGCCGGTTGCCCCGGCGGTCCATCATCGCTATGTGCGCGCCAACGCATTCCTTCATTGGACAGAAAAGAACCCGCATGTTCACCTTCCTTCTCGTCGTGCAGGCGATCGTCGCTGCCCTGCTGGTCACCGTCATTCTGATGCAGAAGTCGGAAGGTGGCGGTCTGGGCGTCGGTGGCAGCCCGGCCGGGCTGATGTCGGCGCGCGGCGCGGCGGATTTCCTGACGCGTTCGACCACGATCCTGGCGACCATCTTCGTCCTGCTGTCGATCACCCTGGCGGTCATCGCCTCGGTCCGTCATGCCGGCGGCGACATCGACACCTCGCTGGTCAAGTCGGCCCCCGCCACGCAGGCCCCGGCGCCCGCGACCGGCAACGCCGACCCGCTGGCCGGTGCGGCCAGTGCCGCCGGCAATGGTTCGGCAGCGAACGGCGCAGTTCCGCTCGCTAACTGACCTTTTCGTCGTTCATCGCCATATTTTTTGCGAGCGTGCGGATTCGCGCGCTTGCTCAACTCGTTTGTATAAGGCTAAGCCTCTTCTCCCATGACGCGGTATATTTTCATCACCGGCGGCGTGGTCTCCTCGCTTGGTAAGGGCCTCATGGCCGCATCCTTGGCAGCGCTGTTGCAGGCGCGGGGCTATCGCGTGCGAATCCGGAAATTCGACCCCTATCTCAACGTCGATCCGGGCACGATGTCGCCCTATCAGCATGGCGAAGTCTATGTGACCGACGACGGGGCGGAAACCGACCTCGATCTTGGCCATTATGAACGCTTTACCGGCGTGTCGGCGCGCCAGTCGGACAATGTCACCCAGGGCCGGGTCTATCAGACCATCATCCAGCGCGAGCGGCGCGGCGACTATCTGGGCGCGACCGTCCAGGTCATCCCGCACGTCACCGACGAGATCAAGGCGTTCGCCACGGCGGAGACCGACGATCTGGACTTCGTGCTGTGCGAAATCGGCGGCACCGTCGGCGACATCGAATCGCTGCCCTTCATGGAAGCGATTCGCCAGCTCCATAATGATCTGGATCGCGGCCAGTCGATCTTCGTCCATGTGACCCTGGTGCCCTATCTCGCGGCGGCGGGCGAACTGAAGACCAAGCCGACCCAGCACAGCGTGCGTGAACTGACCTCGCTCGGCATCCAGCCCGACATCCTGCTGTGCCGCGCCGAGCATCCGCTGCCCGAAAGCGAGCGCAAGAAGATCGCGCTCTTCTGCAATGTCCGTCCCGAGGCGGTCATTCCGGCGCTCGACGCCAAGAGCATCTATGCCGTGCCCGAGCAATATCATGCCGAGGGTCTCGACAATGAAGTGCTGCGCGCCTTCGGCATCACCGATGCGCCCGCGCCGTCGATGGACCGCTGGACCGATATCATGGATCGCCAGCTCAACCCCGAAGGCGAAGTGACGATCGGCGTGGTCGGCAAATATGTCGGCCTGCTCGACGCCTACAAGTCGCTGCATGAAGCGCTGCACCATGGTGGCCTTGCCAACCGGGTGAAGGTCAACATCAAGTGGATCGACGCCGAACTGTTCGAGAAGGGCGACGACCTCGCCGCCAGCCTCGAACCGATGCACGGCATCCTCGTCCCCGGCGGCTTCGGCGTGCGCGGGTCGGAAGGCAAGATCGCATCGGTCAAGTTCGCGCGCGAACGCGACGTGCCCTTCTTTGGTATCTGTCTTGGCATGCAGATGGCCTGCATCGAAGGCGCGCGGAACACGGCGGGGATCGAGAATGCCTCGACCACCGAGTTCGGCGAAACCAGCGAGCCGGTCGTCGGCCTCATCACCGAATGGATGAGCAAGGAAGGCCTGCAGAAGCGCACCGCCGAGACCGATCTGGGCGGCACCATGCGTCTGGGCGCCTATCCGGCCAAGCTGGCGGGCAACAGCGTCGTCGCCGGCATCTATGGCAGCAACGACATCAGCGAGCGTCACCGCCACCGCTATGAGGTCAATGCCGGCTATCGCGAACCGCTGGAAAAGGGTGGCCTGATCTTCTCGGGCATGTCGCCGGACGGCACGCTGCCCGAAATCGTCGAGCGGCCCGACCATCCCTGGTTCGTTGGCGTGCAGTTCCACCCGGAACTCAAGTCCAAGCCGTTCGACCCGCACCCGCTTTTCGCCAGCTTCATCGAAGCGGCGGTCAAGCAGAGCCGGTTGGTGTAAAAGAACGGGGCCGGAAGGCCCCGTTTTTCGTTTCAGCCCTTCGGCGCGTCGAACAGGTGCCGATACTGGCGCGGCTGGCAGCGCAGATATTGTGGCGCCGCCTTCACGCTCGCGCCCAAATGCGCGGCGGCATGCCAGGGCCAGCGCGGATCATAGAGGATGGTGCGGGCGATCGCGATCAGGTCGGCGTCGCCGGTGCCGATGATCGCCTCGGCCTGCTCGAAATCGGTGATCAGGCCAACGGCGATCACCGGCATGTCGACCGCCTGCTTGACCGCGCGGGCCAGCGGCACCTGATAGCTCGGCCCCACCGGAATATCCTGACGCGGGTCGAGCCCGCCGCTCGACACATGGATGGCGCTGCAGCCGTGCGCTTCCAGCGCCTTGGCGAAAGCGATCGTCTGATCGATGTCCCAGCCGCCCTCGACCCAGTCGGTGCCCGACACCCGCATCGTCACCGGCTTGTGCGCGGGCAGGGCCGCGCGCACCGCGTCGAAAATCTCCAGCGGCAGGCGCATCCGGTTTTCCAGGCTGCCGCCATAATCATCGTCGCGCTGGTTGGAGAGCGGGGAGAGGAACTGGTGCAGCAGATAGCCATGGGCGCCGTGCAACTGGACCGCGTCGATGCCGATCGCGTCAGCCCGCTTCGCCGCCGCGACAAAGGCATCGCGCAGCCGCTCGATCCCGGCCTGGTCCAGCGCCATCGGCGCATGGGTGCCCGGCGTGAAGGGCAGGGCGGAGGGGGCGACCGTCTGCCAGCCATTGACCGCGTCGGGCGCGATCTGCGCGCCGCCTTTCCATGGCACTTCGGTAGATGCCTTGCGCCCGGCATGGCCAAGCTGGATCGCGATGGGCATGTCGCTATGGCGCCGCACGCCGTCCAGCACACGCTGCATCGCCGCCTGCGTGGCATCATCCCACAGGCCGACATCGGCATGGCTGATCCGCCCCTCGGGCAGCACCGCGGTCGCCTCGATCGTCAGCAGCGCCGCGCCCGACAGGGCAAGCTGGCCGAGATGGATGAGGTGCCAGTCGTTCATCGCGCCGTCGACGGCGGAATATTGGCACATCGGCGCGATCACGATGCGGTTGTCGAGGGTAAGGCCGCCGACATCGAAGGGCTGGAACAGCTTGGGAGCGCTCATGCAGGTCTCCAGAAGGGGAGAGGGGAGAGAAGGCCCGCAAGATAGGAAGCCGGCCGGGCGGCCGAAAGGGGCTGGATTGCTGGCATGGATTCGTCATCAATACGTCATCGCCTTGCCTTGTCGCCGCAACATCGCTCGGGCATCGTATCTGCGGCCACCACAAGGAGGACGGGTTCATGGCGATGGCACTACGTGTCGTGACAGGGCTGCTGGTCCTCGGGCTTGGCGGCGCGGCGATCGCCCAGGCGCCGGCGGATGCGCCGTCGCCGCCGCCATCCCCAGTCAGCCTGCGGATCAAGGCGCCGGAAGCGCATCAGGGGGCTGCGTCGGACGGCACCCATGTCTATGGGATCGACAATGACCGGATCGGCAAATATCGCATCGCCGACGGCCAGCGCGTCGCCCAGTGGCAGGGGGAGCGCCGCCTCTATCCGCACATGAACAGTTGCACCGTTGTCGGCGCCGAACTGGTCTGTGCCGCGTCCAACTATCCGGCCGTGCCGCAGACCAGCGCGGTCGAGATTTTCGACACGAAGACGCTGAAGCATGTCCGCAGCGTCAGCCTGGGCTTTGGCCCCGGATCGCTGACCGTCATGGATCGCCATGACGGCAAATGGTGGGCGGTCTTCGCCAATTATGAGGGCAAGGGCGGCGAGCCGGGGCGCGACTATCGCTATACGCTGCTGGTGCGGATGGACGACGCCTTCCGGGCGGAGGCAAGCTGGGCGTTCCCGGCCGATGTGCTGAGCCGCTTTGCGCCGAAAAGCTGCTCGGGCCTCAGCTGGGGCGCCGACGGGCTGATCTATGCCACCGGTCATGACCGGCCCGAAGTCTATGCGCTGAAACTGCCCGAGGCGGGATCGGTGCTGGAGCATGTCGGCACGATCGGCATTGCCACCCCCGGCCAGGCGATCGACTGGGATCCCAAGGCGCCCCGGCGCCTCTGGTCGATCGGCCGGGGTGCTGGCGAGATGGTGGCGAGCGAGATGCCGCCGGTTCGATAGAACGGATCAGCGCACCTTCAGCCCCAGTTCGGCGAGCAGTTCGCCGGCCTGGTCGCGTGAGATGGTCGCGCCGCGAAAGCGGCTGGCATCGCCGAGATGGACGCCGCCTATATCCGCGCCGCGCAGGTCGGCGCCCTCGAACCGGGCGCCGTCCAGCATCGCCTCGCGCAGGCTGCAGCCTTCGAAACTGGCCATGCGGAAATCGCATTTGCGCAGGTCCGCCTGCGAAAAATCGATGCGGCTCAGCCGTTGCTTGCGGAAGGACAGGCCAGGCAGGCGCGCGTCGATCAGCAGGCATTCGGCCATGTCGACCTCCAGCGCACGCAGGTCCGACAGGTCGGCGCCGGTCAGCTTGCACTGGGCCAGCCGGGCGCCCTCCAGCCGCGCCCGCCGCAACACGACATTGTTGAAATCGCATCCGGTCAGCACCGCGTCGCTGAGGTCGCAGCCGGTGAAATTCGCGCCGCCGCCCCGGCAACCCTGCCAGCGCGTTCGTTCCAGCATGGCGCCGGCCAGATCGGCGTTGCGCAGGTTGCAGCGCTCGAACTGCCAGCCGGTAAGGTCGAGCTGCGTCAGTTCCGCTTCCTCCAGGTCGCAGTCGATCAGGGCATGGGGTGTTCCCGCCAGCGCCATGATGTCGGCGCGCGCCAGTTGCTGCCCGTTGCGCGCGGGCAGGGCATCGATGTCGGTCATGCCGCCGTCTATGCCTTGGGCGTCAGCTTGAGCAGGCGGCCCTGCGACTTGCCGCCATCCTCCAGCAGCCACAGCGCGCCGTCCGGCCCCTGTTCGACCTCGCGGATGCGCGCGCCCATATCCCACTGGTCGGCCTTTTCCGCATTCTCGCCGTCCAGCTTTACCCGTACCAGCGACTGGCTCGACAGGCCGCCGATGAACAGCGATCCCTTCCATTGCGGGAACAGGTCGCCCGAATAATAGATCAGGCCGCCCGGCGAGATCACCGGATTCCACCAGACCTTCGGCGCCTCATAGCCGTCGCCGGGCTTGTGATCGGGAATGTCGCGGCCGTCATAATGGCTGCCGTTCGACACGCGCGGATAGCCATAGTTGAGGCCGGGCTTGATCAAATTGACCTCGTCGCCGCCCTTGGGGCCCATTTCCTGTTCCCACAGGCGCCCGTCCTTGTCGAAGGCGATGCCCAGCAGGTTGCGATGGCCATAGGACCAGACCGCCGGGTTGAAGCCCTTGGCGCTGAGCGGATTGCCCGCCGCCGGCGTGCCGTCTAGATTGAGGCGCAGCACCTTGCCCAGGGTCGATTTGGGATCCTGCGCCGGTTCGAACTTCTGTCGCTCGCCATTGGTGAAGAAGAGATATTTGCCGTCCGGCGAGAAGGCGATGCGGCCGGAATAATGGCCATTGCCCTCGACATAATCGCTGGCTCGGAAAATGACCTTCACGTCGGCCAGCCTAGTCGTGCCGTCGCTTGCCTGGTCGAAGATGCCGGTGGCCAGCGCCACGCCCTTGCTGCCGGCGCGGTTCCCCTGGCCGACTTCGGAAAAGCTGAAATAGACCTTCTTGTCCTGCGCGAATGTGGGGGAGGGGACGATGTCCATCAACGCGCCCTGACCCTCGCTGTCGACCTTGGGGATGCCGGCGACCGGGATCTTGGTGCCGTTCTTCGGATCGAACAGGATCATCTCGCCGGCCTTTTCGGTGATCAGCATCCGCCCGTCGGGCAGGAAGGTCATCGCCCAGGGCGATTCGAAATCGGCGATCACCGATGTCTTGAACGGCTTTTCCCCGGCGGTCGCACCGGCATTCTGGCCGGTCGCATTGTTCGCCGAACAGGCCAGCAGGGCGAGGGGGAGAGTGACGGCCATCACGCGCAGCATGGGAAACTCCTGTTATAATATTCGCGGGGGAAAGCCGATTTTCGGCGGGGGTTCCATGCCCGCATCCTCCACCGGATGCGGGCATGGATGCAAGCGTCATCGGCGATCTGCCGATTTCTTAAGCTTCTGCCGCTAGAGGACAGGGCGGCAAGAGGGGGAATATGGTGCTGCACGGCGTATCGGATTTCGATGCTGCGTGCGCGCAGGCAGGCGCCTTGCGCGTCGAGCCGCTATGCCTTGCCGACGCGCTGGATTCGACCGTGCTTGCCCGCGCCTGGGAAAGGCTGGAGGCGCGCGCCGACTGGCCGACCCAGACCCGCCTGTTCGCCGCCACGCTGAACGACCTGATTGCTGCCGGGCCGAGCCGCATCATGACGGTCTGGGCGGGCGCCGATCTGGTCGCGCTGCTGCCGCTGTGCCGCGATGCTGGCGCGCTCGCTCGCTGGCGGATGATCGGCGCGCGCGAAACCTATGAGCCGGGCGACATGCTGTGCAACGGGACGGCGGCCGGCGATGCACTGGCCGGCGCGATCGCGCATTTGCCGCATCCCTTGCTGCTCGATCGCATTTCGGCCGGGTCGCCCTTGATCCCCGCACTGGCGCGAGCGGTGCGGCGGCGCGGCCGGCTGGTCGTGCGACCGGCCATGGCCTGTCCCCATATCGCGCTCGATGAGGGCTGGCGCGACCCGGAAAGCCGCTTCAACGCTGGTCGCCGCTCCGACTTCCGTCGTGCTCGGCGCAAGGCGGAAGGGTGCGGCCCGCTCCAGTATGAGACGCTGGCGCCGGACGTGGACAATTTCGACGCCCTGTTCGACGAGGCCGTCGCGGTCGAGGCGCTGGGCTGGAAGAGCGAGGCGGGCACCGCCATCGCCACTGACCCGCGCCAGGCGGCGATCTTCCGCGCTTTCTTCCGCGCGGTGGCGCAGCGCGGCGACCTGCGCATCTCCTTCCTGCGGATCGATGGCCGGGCCATCGCGATGCAGATGGCGGTGCTGTGGAACGGCCGCTACTGGCTGTTCAAGATCGGCCATGACGCGGCCTTCAACGCCTGTTCGCCGGGCGGGCTGCTGATGCTCCATGCCATTGGCTGGGCGGCGCAGGCGCGGCTGCACAGTTTCGAATTTCTGGGCGTCGCCGAACCCTGGATTCGCAAGCTCTGGACCCAGACGGAGCATGACTGCGTCCAGTTGCGCACCTATCCCTATAATCTGCGCGGCGCGGCGGCCTTTGCGGCGGATGCTATTGTCTGGTCGCGGCAACGGCTGTTGCGGCGGTGAGAGGCGGGGCCGCCTGGCGCCTGTTGCGGGACACGCGTTATGCTCTGCCCGGCGCGCTGGGGCGGGTCATCCCGGCACCCGACGCCCCCCATGCCGTGGCGATCGCCCGGCAACAGGCCCGCGCCGGCGCTGCCACCACGATCGGCTATTTCGAAGGGGCGGGGGGTGATCCCTCGTCGATCATGGCCGCCTATGCGCGGGTGGCACAGCGGGCGCGCGGCCTGGACCTCAGCCTGTCGGTGAAGGCGCCGCCATTGCGTTTCGATCCGGTCAGCCTGCGCGAACTGGCGCAGATTGCGCGCCAGTCCGGCCTGTCGCTGGTGTTCGACGCCCATGGCCCGCAGGATGCGGACGAGACGCTGGCGGCGGTCGAACGGCTGCTGCCCGACTTTCCCGAAACCGGCATCGTCCTGCCCGCCCGCTGGCAGCGCAGTCAGGCCGATGCGGCCTGGCTGCGCGACAGCAGCGCACCGGTCCGCGTCGTGCGCGGGGAGTGGCCCGATCCGGCGGGCGATGCCGTCGATCCCGATGCCGCCTATCTGGCGCTGGTCGAGGCGCTGGCCGGCCGCGCGGCGCCGGTCGCGATCGCCACCCATCGCCCCGCGCTGGCCGACCGGGCGCTGGCCCTGCTGCGCGACGCCGGCACGCCGTGCAGCCTGGAGCAATTGCGGGGGCTGCCGGGCCGTCGTTGCCGGGCGGTGGCGCGGGGGCAGGGGGTGCCGGTGCGCCTCTATGTGCCCTTTGGCCCCGGCTGGATTCCCTATGCGCTGGACCGGGCGCTGGCCCGGCCCTATCTGCTGGCGTGGATGTGGCGCGACTGGACGGGGCGCGCAGACCCCTGAAATAGCGCATTTTACGAAACATGTTGCAGGTCATTGGCAACCTGCCTATATGGATATTGCTTCCTTACATCGTCACACATGTCAGGGTCGCAGGCACCAAGCCTGCGGCGGCAACAAGCAGCTATATATTTTTTGGCCTATCTGATTTCTGGAGTATCCATGGCGGACATCGCCGAACTGACCGCATTGATCGAGCCCGAGGTGAAGGCCCTGGGGTTCGACCTCGTGCGCATCAAGCTGTTCGGATCGGGCGACGAATATACGCTGCAGATCATGGCCGAAGACCCGAAGACCAAGCAGTTGGTCATCGAGGATTGCGCTGCGATCTCGCGCCGCCTGTCCGACGTGATGGATGAAGTCGACCCGATCGAGGAAGCCTATCGTCTGGAAGTCAGCTCGCCCGGTATCGACCGGCCGCTGACCCGCCTGCACGATTTTCTCGAATGGGCGGGCCATGAGGCAAAGATCGCCGCGACCGAAGTGGTCGAGGGGCGCAAGAGCTTCCGTGGCATCCTCAAGGGCGTCGAGGGTGAGGATATCCTGTTCCAGGATGCCAAGGCCGGCGATGTCACCATCCCGTTCGCGCTGGTCGGCGATGCCAAGCTGATGCTGACCGATGCACTGATTTCTGCTACCATGCCGCTCTCCTCCGATGGGGCGGACGAGTTCGAAACCGAGGAATAAGGGTTTTATCGTCATGGCCAACGCCATTTCCGCCAATAAGGCCGAGCTGATCGCGATTGCAAACAGCGTCGCCAGCGAGAAGATGATCGACAAAGCGATCGTCATCGAGGCGATGGAAGATGCGATCCAGCGCGCCGCCCGTGCCCGTTACGGCGCCGAGAATGACATCCGTGCCAAGCTGGACCCGGACAGTGGCGACCTGCGCCTGTGGCGCGTCGTCGAAGTCGTCGAGGTGGTCGAGGATTATTTCAAGCAGGTCGACCTCAAGCAGGCCGCCAAGCTGAAGAAGGACGCCGTGGTCGGCGACTTCATCGTCGATCCGCTGCCCGCGATCGACCTGGGCCGCATCGATGCCCAGTCGGCCAAGCAGGTGATCTTCCAGAAGGTCCGCGACGCCGAGCGCGAGCGCCAGTTCGACGAGTTCAAGGACCGCGTGGGTGAAATCATCACCGGCGTCGTCAAGTCGGTCGAATTCGGCCATGTCGTCGTCAATCTGGGCCGCGCCGAAGGCGTGATCCGCCGCGACCAGCAGATCCCGCGCGAAGTGGTTCGCGTCGGCGACCGCATCCGTTCGGTCGTGCTGAACGTGCGCCGCGAAAATCGCGGTCCGCAGATTTTCCTCAGCCGCGCGCACCCCGAATTCATGAAGAAGCTGTTCGCGCAGGAAGTGCCCGAAATCTATGATGGCGTCATCACCATCATGGCCGCCGCCCGCGATCCGGGCTCGCGCGCCAAGATCGGCGTCATCAGCCGTGACAGCAGCATCGATCCGGTCGGCGCCTGCGTCGGCATGAAGGGTAGCCGCGTCCAGGCCGTCGTGCAGGAAATGCAGGGCGAAAAGATCGACATCATCCCCTGGTCGGAAGATACCGCCACCTTCGTCGTCAACGCGCTGCAGCCGGCCCAGGTCGCCCGCGTCGTCATCGACGAGGAAGAAGAGCGCATCGAAGTCGTCGTTCCCGACGATCAGCTGTCGCTCGCCATCGGCCGCCGCGGCCAGAATGTCCGCCTCGCCAGCCAGCTGACCGGCAAGGCGATCGACATCATGACCGAGGCCGACGCCAGCGAGAAGCGTCAGAAGGAATTCGTCAGCCGTTCGGAAATGTTCCAGAACGAGCTGGACGTGGACGAGACGCTGTCGCAGTTGCTGGTCGCCGAAGGTTTTGGCGAGCTGGAAGAAGTCGCCTATGTCAGCGTCGAGGAACTGGCCGGGATCGAAGGTTTCGACGAGGATCTGGCTGCCGAGCTGCAGAGCCGCGCGCAGGAAGCGCTCGACCGTCGCGAACAGGCTGCCCGTGAAGAGCGTCAGGCACTGGGCGTCGAGGACGCGCTGGCCGACATGCCGCACCTCACCGAAGCGATGCTGGTCACGCTCGGCAAGGCTGGCGTCAAGACGCTCGACGATCTCGCCGATCTGGCCACCGACGAACTGGTGCAGAAGAAGCGCGTCGATCAGCGTCGTCGCAAGTCGGACAGCGGCAATGAAGACAAGGGCGGCATCCTGGCTGTCTATGGTCTGACCGATGAGCAGGGCAATGAGATCATCATGGCCGCCCGCGCCCACTGGTTCGAAGGCGAGGAAGCGTAAGCCAACATGCCTTTCGTCGACATCCGCCTGGCCGGTAGCGCGACTCGCGAGCAGAAAGCCGCGATCGTTGCTGATGTCACCCAGTCGCTCGTGGAGCGGCTGGGAAAGCCGGCGGCTGCCGTCCAGATCGTGATCTCGGAAGTCTCGACCGAAAATTATGCGGCCGGCGGTCAGTTGATCGCCGACCGCGCAATTTCTCCAAATAGGGAGGACGCCAATGCTGCGGACACTCCCCGATGAGAGAATAAGCCTACTCGACAGCGTTGGTCTTGCCCTTTTGTCCGTTTTGGCGGAGGGGCGCGCATGACCGAACGCAAATGCATATTGAGCGGCGACCGCGCCGATCCCAAAACGCTGATCCGCCTGGCCATCGGCCCTGAAGGGCAGGTGATGCCCGACGTCCGCGCCAAGGCGCCGGGCCGGGGCGCCTGGATCGGCGTGTCGCGGGCCGAACTGGAAACGGCGCTGGCCAAGGGCAAGCTCAAGGGCGCACTCGCCCGCGCCTTCAAGGAAGGCGCTCTTGAAATTCCCGACAATCTTCCCGATCTGGTAGAGGCCGGGCTGCGGCAGGATCTGCTCAGCCGCCTGGGGCTGGAGGCTCGCGCCTCCATGCTGCTGACCGGATCGGAAAAGATCGACGTCGCATGCCGCAAGGGCATGGTGAAAATGCTGCTCCATGCCGCCGATGCGGGCACGGACGGCAATCGAAAACTGGACCAGGCCTTGCGCGTGGGACAGGAAGCGGAAGGCACGGATCTTGCGGGCATCGTCTTGCCTGTGGACCGGCACGCCCTATCTATGGCAATGGGGCGCGACAATGTCGTCCATATCGCGGTGACCGACTCGCGGGCGACAGTGCGCCTGCGTGCGGCTCTGGGCCGCTTGGAAAGCTATCTGGGATGCGCTACCGGGGCGCCGGTGCATGGGGAGCAGGACTCCGCCGATGCGCAGGCGCATGAGGCTGCATGGAATGATGCGTCGGCGGCTGCGCCGGCTGATGATGATGTGAAGGGTTAAACATAGTCGATGAGTGACAGCAACGAAGACAAGCCGGTTCTGGGCCGCAAGCCGCTGGGGATCAAGCGCACGGTCGAGTCCGGTCAGGTGCAGCAGCAGTTCAGCCATGGCCGCAAGAACACGGTCGTGGTTGAGGTGAAGCGGCGCCGCGTCCCCATGGGCAAGCCGGGTGAAAGCACCGGCGCTGCGCCCGCTGCTGCGCCCCAGGCTGATCCGACGCCGGCCGCGCCCGCAGCGCCGGCCGCACCCCGTCCTGCCGCGCCTGCGCCGCAGCAGCGCGCGCCGCAGCCCGCCCCCGTGCGCCAGGCGCCGCCGCAGAGCCTGATGTCGCGTCAGGAACTGCAGGCCAAGCTGCTGCGCGAGGCTGAGGAAGCCCGCATGGCCGCGCTGGAAGATGCGCGCCGCCGTGAGGATGCCGCGCGCCTTGCCGCCAGCGAAGAAGAAAAGCGCCGCGCCGAGGAAAATCGCCAGGCTGCCGAAAATGCCGAGGTCGAGGCCGCCAAGGCTGCCGAAGCCGCCGAGCAGGCCAAGGCTGCCGAAGCCGCCAAGCCGGCTGCGCCGGTCGAGGCCCCGGCCGCGCCGGCTGCTGCAGCCGAGCCTGCCGCTGCTGCCCCGGCTGCGCCCGCCGCACCGGCGACCACCAGCTCGACCATGCCGCCGCCGCGCCGCTTCACCCCGGTCGCGCCGGTCAAGCGCCCCGAACCGGCGAAGCCCGATCGTGCCAAGCGCAACGATGACAATCGCCGCCAGTCCGGCAAGCTGACCGTCACCCGCGCGCTTGCGGACGACGACAGCGCCCGTGCCCGCAGCCTCGCCGCGCTCAAGCGTGCGCGCGAGAAGGAACGTCGTGCCCATTATTCGGGCGGCAGCCAGCCGCGCGAGAAGCAGAGCCGCGACGTCGTGGTGCCCGAAAGCATCACCGTGCAGGAACTGGCCAACCGTATGGCCGAAAAGGGCGCGGACCTGGTCAAGGCGCTGTTCAAGATGGGCACCGCCGTCACGCTCAACCAGCCGATCGATCAGGATACGGCGGAGCTGCTGGTCGAGGAATTCGGCCACCGCATCCAGCGCGTGTCGGATGCCGACGTTGAAATCGGCATGGAAGGCGAGGCTGACGCACCCGAAACGCTCAAGCCGCGTGCCCCGGTCGTGACCATCATGGGCCATGTCGACCATGGCAAGACCTCGCTGCTCGACGCGCTGCGCGGCACCGACGTGGTGGCCGGCGAAAGCGGCGGCATCACCCAGCATATCGGCGCCTATCAGGTGAAGACGAAGAGCGGTGATCTCATCACCTTCCTCGACACGCCGGGCCACGAAGCCTTCTCGGAAATGCGTGCCCGTGGCGCCAACGTCACCGACATCGTCATCCTCGTGGTGGCGGCCGATGACGGCCTGATGCCGCAGACGATCGAAGCCATCAACCACACCAAGGCTGCTGGCGTGCCGATGATCGTCGCGATCAACAAGTGCGACAAGCCCGACGCCAACCCGCAGAAGGTGCGTGAGCGCCTGCTGAGCGAGGAAATCGTGGTCGAGGACATGGGTGGTGACGTCCAGGACGTGGAAGTGTCGGCGCTCAAGAAGACCGGCCTCGACGAACTGATCACCAAGATCCTGCTCCAGGCCGAGGTCATGGAACTGACCGCCAACCCCGATCGCGACGCCGAAGGCAATGTGATCGAGGCACAGCTCGACAAGGGCCGTGGTGCGGTTGCGACCGTGCTGGTCCGCAAGGGAACGCTGAAGATCGGTGACACCTTCGTCATCGGCTCGGAAAGCGGCAAGGTCCGCGCGATGATCAACGACAAGGGCCAGCAGATGAAGACAGCCGGCCCCTCGACCCCGGTCGAGGTTCTGGGTCTGTCGGGCGTGCCGATGGCCGGTGATCAGCTCACCGTCGTAGAGAATGAAGCCCGCGCCCGCGAAGTCGCTGCCTATCGTCAGGAACAGGCGACCAAGAAGCGCACCACGGCTGCCCCGACCAGCTTCGAGCATATGTTCTCGGCGCTGAACACCAAGGTCATCGAATATCCGGTGGTGGTGAAGGGCGACGTGCAGGGTTCGGTCGAAGCGATCGTGTCCTCGCTCAACCGCATCTCGACCGACGAGATCAAGGTCCGCATCCTGCATTCGGGCGTCGGCGCGATCACCGAAAGCGACGTCACGCTGGCCGCGGCCAGCCGCGCGCCGCTGATCGGCTTCAACGTCCGTCCCAATGCCAAGGCCCGTCAGCTCGCCGAGCGCGAGAAGATCAGCCTGCGCTACTATGACGTGATCTACGACCTGCTTGAGGAAGTTCGCGGCGAAATGGCTGGCCAGCTCGCCCCCGAACGGATCGAGACGATCGTCGGCCGCGCCGAGGTGCTGCAGGTCTTCCCGGCCGGCAAGAAGGACAAGGCCGCCGGTCTGCTCGTCCTCGACGGCATCATCCGCAAGGGTCTGGCCGCGCGCCTCACCCGCGACGATGTCATCGTGTCGCGCACCAACATCGCGTCGCTGCGTCGCTTCAAGGACGATGTCTCCGAAGTCCGCGCCGGCATGGAGTGCGGTGCGGTCCTGCAGGACACCAACGACATCAAGCCGGGCGATACGCTCGAACTGTTCGAAGTCGAAGAGCGCGCACGCACGCTGTGAGTTACAGAAGGCCGGTCGAGGAATTTAGCTGTGAGCTAAATTTCTTGACCGGCCTTTGTCGTGCCTATAATTTGCGGATGTGGATATCCGCTTCTCGAAGACGGCGATGAGAGCGCTGCTGCGATCGAACAAGCGAACGCTTATTCGGCAGAAGATTGACGAGTTGGCGAGCGATCCCGCATCGCTTGATGCCAATGTCAAACGCCTGCAGGGGCGTCCTGAATATCGGTTGCGGGTTCAGGACTGGCGCGTGATTTTCCGTCTCGATCAGGATATTCTGTGGATTGATGATATTGCGCCGCGCGGATCGGCTTATGAGGTGAACCCATGACCGTTCAAATTGTCGAGATCGCGGGCCAGAAGATCGCGATGCTGCCGATTGAGGATTATCAACGGCTTGTCGAGATCGCGGAGGATAAGGCTGACACGGTAGCAGCTGCAGAGGCTGAGGCGCGCCGCGATGAGGGCGAGGAATATCTTCCCGCGAAAGTGGTCGATGGAATGATGGCCGGGGAAAGCCCTTTACGCGCATGGCGAAAACATCGGGGCTTAACGCTGAAAGTTTTGGCGGAACGGGTGGGCTCGACACATGCCCATCTCAGTAATGTAGAACGCAATAAGAGAAGCGCGAATGTGGAACTCTGGCGCAAGCTGGCCATGGAGTTGAATGTTTCGCTCGAAGATATGTTTTTTAAGGTCTGACTATGGCTCAACAACAATCCGAAGGCCCCTCTGTCCGCCTGCTGCGCGTCGGCGAACAGGTGCGCCATGTCCTTTCCGACATTCTCCAGCGCGGCGACGTGCATGACGATGTGCTGAGCCAGCATGTGGTCAGCGTCACCGAAGTGCGCATGTCGCCCGACCTGCGCCACGCCACCGTCTTCATCAAGTCGCTGCTCGGCAAGGATGAGGAAGCGGTGCTCAAGGCGCTGCGCACCAACACCGCCTATCTCCAGCGCGAAGTCGCGCACCGCATCCGCCTCAAATATGCGGCGAAGCTCAAATTCCTGTCGGACGAGAGCTTCGACGAGGGCAGCCATATCGACAAGCTGCTCCGCGATCCCAAGGTCGCCCGCGACCTGGAACAGGATGAGAGCGAAGATTGAAGGGCTGGCCCCCGGAGCGCTGTTCCGGGGGAGGACTAGGCCATGGCTGCGATGGAATTTTGAGCGCGTAAACGCGCGATCGCCTCGTCGGGCGTTTTACCTGTAGCAATCCAGGCCGGATGCGCCTGCCAGAACGCAGCTGCCTCCAGGTCATTACCGCTGGGGCCGTGGCTCATGATCCAGCCTATCCGCGAAGCCTGCTCGCAGGAGTGATCGCCCTCGGCCAGTGCAAGCCATGCCCCGCCACTATAGGCACCGCTATACCGGTCCTGCACGAGGACGATGGGATAGAGACAGGCTTCACTGGCTTGCGCGTTCGCCATGTGTTTGCTCCAGAAAAGGTGCGAAGCATCTTGCCACATTTCGTCCGGTCGCGGAATGTTTCCAGCGTCGACGCGACGGTGCCGCAGCGCTAACAGCGTCTTTCCCGGAACCGGAAGATCAAGAGGGGCAGACGCATGAAGATGAGCGGGATAATCAGTATGGCCGCCTTGGCATTGGCTACGCCCGCCATCGCCCGTGAACCCGCCATCCATCCTGCCGTCACCGCCGATCCCGCGCCTGACGCCGCCAACCCGGCGCGGATGGATGCGTTCGTCATTCCCTCGGGCGAGGGGGCGATGAATGCGGTCATGTATGTCGCGGCGGGCAGCGGCGTGCATCCGACCCTGCTGCTGCTCCACGGCTTTCCGGGCAATGAGCAGAATCTGGACCTAGCCCAGGCCGCGCGCCGGGCCGGCTGGAATGTCCTGACCCTCCATTATCGCGGCTCATGGGGCAGCCCCGGCATCTTCTCCTTCACCAACGCGGCGGAGGATGCGTTCAACGCGCTGCTGTTCCTGGAGGAAGCGTCGACCGTCGCCAAATATCGTATCGACACCAGCGCGATCGTGGTCGCCGGCCACAGCATGGGCGGCTTCATGGCGGCCGAGGCGGCCGCCGCCGAACCGCGCGTCGCCGGCCTGTTCCTGATCGATCCCTGGGATCCGGCCCAGACCGTCGCCTCGCTCGCCACGCCACAGGGCGAGGCGGGCTGGAAGGCCGAGGTGGCGGGCGACCTGCCGCCGCTGTCGGGCGCCAGCTATGAAAGCCTGACCGCCGAGATCAAGGGCGATGCGCAGAAGTTCGACCTCGGCCGCAAGCTGGTCGGCTATGGCCGTCGGCCGCTGACCATCATCGGCGCGGAGCGTGGCATCGGCGCGATGGCGCGCAAGGTGGGGGCGGACGCCCAGTCGGCCAATCCCAACAGCCGGCTGATGGTCTGGCCGACCGATCACAGCTTTTCCGACAAGCGGATCGCGCTCGCCGATGCGCTGGTGCGTTTCCTGGCTGGCGTTGCGCCGACGCTGCGCTAAAGCGCGGCCATGGCGAAGCTCTATTTCTATTATAGCTCGATGAATGCGGGCAAATCGACGACCCTGCTGCAATCGAGCTTCAACTATCAGGAACGCGGCATGGCGACGATGCTGTGGACCGCGGCGGTCGACGATCGCTTCGGCCATGGCCGGATCGCCTCGCGCATCGGGCTGGAGGCGCAGGCGCATCTGTTCGAGCCGGGCGTCGACATGCTTGCCGCCATCGCCGCCCAGCATGACGCGACGCCGCTGTCCTGCGTGCTGGTGGACGAGGCCCAGTTCCTGACCCGCGATCAGGTCTGGCAACTCGCGGCGGTCAGCGACAGCCTGAACATCCCCGTCCTCTGCTACGGCCTGCGCACCGATTTCCAGGGGGAATTGTTCGAGGGCAGCGCCCATCTGCTGGGCCTGGCCGACGCGCTGACCGAGATCAAGACGGTTTGCGACTGTGGCCGCAAGGCGACGATGAACCTGCGCGTCGATGCGTCGGGCCGGGCGATCCGCCAGGGCGCCCAGACGGAGATTGGCGGCAATGACCGTTATGTGGCGCTGTGCCGTCGCCATTTTGTCGAGCAGATGCGCGGATGAGCCGGATGGATGATCTGCTGGCGCCGATCGAAGCGCCCGGCCTCTATCTGGAGCAACTGGCCGACCATCATCGCGAAGCCTTGCGCGCGATCTGCCCGGTCGACGATCCGGTGTGGGAGATTTATCCCAACCATCTCGCCGGCGCGGATTTCGATCCGACCTTCGACGCGATCCTGGCGACGCCCAATCGCCACACGTTTCTCATTCTGGCCGATGGCGAGCCGGTCGGCATGTCGGGCTATCTGAATGTCGACGCCGCGCATAATGGCCTGGAACTGGGCGGCACCTATATGACGCCGTCGGTGCGTGGCACCGGGCTTAATGGCCGGATCAAGCCGCTGCTGCTGGCCCGCGCCTTTGCCTGCGGCTTCACCCGCGTCCAGTTCTGCATCGACGCCCGCAACATCCGCTCGCAAAAGGCGGTGGAGAAGCTGGGCGCCGTGCGCGAAGGCGTGCTGCGCAAGCAGCGCATCACCTGGACCGGCCATGTCCGCGACACGGTAATCTATTCGATCCTCGCCGACGAATGGGCCGCGCGCGCCGCCTGAGTTTCAGCTTATGCCGGCAATCCAGTCGGGCAGTTCGCCCAGCCGTTCCAACTGGGTATAGCGGGCCGCGCCAATCGGCGGCTGCGCCCGCTCATGCGACCAGGCGCCCTCCTGCGGGATGAACGCGGCCCAGGCCCCGGCCTCCAGCGCCGGCAATATGTCCGACCGCATCGAATCGCCGGCCATCACCGCCTGTTCGGGGGCGATGCCATGGCGGGCGAACAAGGTGCGGAAAGTGTCGACCTTCTTGTCGCTGACGATCTCGATCCCGGAAAACAGGTCGCCCAGGCCCGATGCCGCCAGCTTGCTTTCCTGGTGCAGCAGGTCGCCCTTGGTCACCAGCACCAGCGGGCCGATGTCCGCCAGCCGCTCCAGCGTCTCTTCGACCCCGTCGAACAGCTCGACCGGATGGGCCAGCAGCGCGCGGCCCGCCGCCAATATGTCCTGGATCATCGCGGTCGACAGTTGCTCGCCCGCCAGTTCCACTGCCGCCTCGATCATTGAGAGGGTGAAGCCCTTGGCGCCATAGCCATAGAGCGGCAGGTTGCGGATCTCGCAGGCGATCAGCCGCTCGCGCGTCACATCGACATCGGCAAAGGGCTGCAACATGTCGGTCAGCGCGTCCTGGGTCGCGTTGAAATGACGCATATTGTGCCAGAGCGTATCGTCGGCATCGAGGCAGATGAGCTTGATCGTCATGGCGCCGGGAATAGCGCGGCGCGGGGCAGGGGGAAATGGCTGATCGGCAAGGCGTTTCATCCTTCCTTCCATTGGCCTCCGTTTCTCGACAGGCTCGAAACGAACGGACGTAAGGATGCGATAAGGGCTGACAGGGCAGGGCGGGCGCTATAGAGCGCGCCGCCATGCACGGCTGGATCATCCTCGACAAACCCCATGGCCTCGGCTCGACCCAGGCGGTCAGCGCAGTGAAGCGCGCGCTGCGGACCCAGCGCGAGGTGCTGGGCGGGACGGAGAAATGGAAGGTCGGCCATGGCGGCACGCTCGATCCGCTGGCGACCGGGGTGCTTCCGATCGCGATCGGCGAGGCGACCAAGCTCGCCGGCCGGATGCTCGACAGCGACAAGATCTACGATTTCACCATCGCCTTTGGCGCACAGACCGATACGCTCGACCTGGAGGGCAAGGTCATCGCGGAGAGCGATGTGCGCCCGACGCTGGCGCAGGTGGAAGCCATCCTGCCGCGCTTCACCGGTCCGATCGAACAGGCGCCGCCCGCCTATAGCGCGATCCTGATCGACGGACAGCGCGCCTATGACCTCGCCCGCAAGGGGGAGCAGGTGGAGATGAAGACGCGATCGGTGACGATCCATGAACTATTCCTCCCCGGAACGGGGAGGGGGACCGCGTCGCGCAGCGACGGGGTGGAGGGGCAGGCGTCGCTGGATGCGACTTTGGATGGGCAGGATATGGGGGGCGTGCCCCTCCACCATGCTTCGCATGGTCCCCCTCCCCGTGCCGGGGAGGAATTGGCCTCCGTCACCTTGCGTGCCCATGTCTCCAAGGGCACCTATATCCGCTCCCTCGCCCGCGACATCGCGCTGGCGCTCGGCACGGTCGGCCATGTCACCATGTTGCGGCGGATCAAGGCCGGGCCCTTCACCCTGGAAACCGCGATTTCGCTGGACAAACTGGACGAAGCTGCTAGGGGCGGCGACATCGGCGAGCTTATGCTCCCGTTGACGGCAGGGCTGGACGATATCCCGGCTCTTGCAGTCTCTCCCGATGAAGCATTGGCACTCCGACAGGGGAAGATGCTCATGGGGAAACCGCACACCGGTCTCCTGCTGGCGATGTTGGGCGATACGCCCGTCGCGCTGGTGGAGTCCAGTGGCCCGGAGATCCGGGTGGTGCGCGGCTTCAATCTCTAGATACGAAAGGAAGCCCGATGTCGATCACTGCAGAGCGCAAGGAAGCGCTGATCAAGGAACATGCCCGCGTCGAAGGCGACACCGGTTCGCCGGAAGTCCAGGTTGCGATCCTGTCGGAGCGCATCTCGAACCTGACCGAGCATTTCAAGGGTCACCACAAGGATAACCACAGCCGTCGCGGCCTGCTGATGCTGGTCAACAAGCGTCGTTCGCTGCTGGACTATCTGAAGAAGAAGGATGCGGCTCGCTACACCGACCTCATCACCAAGCTGGGCCTGCGTAAGTAAGCCTGCTAATAAGGGACGGCCCCATTCGGGGCCGTTTCCGATTCTAACGGACGTCCTTTTGGGGATGTCATTCGGGACGGGCGCAATCCGGCGCCCCGTTTCGTTTCAGGGGCCACACGATGCTCCACAACCGCCGCGGACCGGTTTCGTCCGCATATGAGGCCCCGCCCGGCAATAGGGCCAGGTGGGCAAAGGAACATATATGTTCGATGTAAAGAAAGTTTCGATCGAGCTGGCCGGCAAGACGCTGACCCTCGAAACCGGCCGGATCGCGCGTCAGGCCGACGCCGCCGTGCTGGCAACCTATGGCGAAACCGTGGTGCTGTGCGCCGTGACCGCCGCCAAGTCGGTGAAGGACGGCCAGGACTTCTTCCCGCTGACCGTTCACTATCAGGAAAAATATTCGGCCGCGGGCCGCATTCCGGGTGGCTTCTTCAAGCGTGAGCGTGGCGCCACCGAGAAGGAAACCCTGGTTTCGCGCCTGATCGACCGTCCGATCCGTCCGCTCTTCCCCGAAGGCTTCTACAACGAAATCAACGTCATCGCCCAGGTGATGTCGTTCGATGGCGAGAGCGAGCCCGACATCGTCGCGATGATCGCTGCTTCCGCTGCCCTGACCCTGTCGGGCGTGCCCTTCATGGGCCCGATCGGCGCCGCCCGCGTCGGTTACAAGGATGGCGAATATCAGCTGAACCCGTCGCTGGACGAAGTGAAGACCGGCGAACTCGACCTGGTCGTCGCTGCCACCAGCAACGCCGTGATGATGGTCGAATCCGAAGCCAAGGAACTGTCGGAAGACGTCATGCTCGGCGCTGTCCTGTTCGCCCATGAAGCGAGCAAGAAGGTCGTCGACGCGATCATCCAGCTGGCCGAAAAGGCCGCCAAGGATCCGTGGGAAATGGCCAAGGGCGACGATCTCGGCGCGCTGAAGGGCAAGCTCAAGGATCTGATCGGTGGCGACATCGCCGCCGCCTACAAGCTGACCGACAAGTCGGCCCGCTCGAACGCCCTGAACGAAGCCCGCGCCAAGGCGAAGGCGATGTTCACGGAAGACGGCCTCGACGCGCAGACCGTGATGGCCGGCATCAAGCTGACCAAGAAGCTGGAAGCCGAGATCGTCCGTGGCGCCATCCTGAAGGACGGCCAGCGCATCGACGGCCGCACCACCACCCAGATCCGTCCGATCGAGGCGATGGTCGGCTTCCTGCCGCGCACCCATGGTTCGGCCCTGTTCACCCGTGGCGAGACGCAGGCGATCTGCACCACCACGCTGGGCACCAAGGACGCCGAGCAGATGATCGACGGCCTCACCGGCCTGCACTATGAAAACTTCATGCTGCACTACAACTTCCCGCCCTATTCGGTCGGTGAAGTGGGCCGCTTCGGTGCGCCGGGTCGTCGTGAAGTCGGCCATGGCAAGCTCGCCTGGCGCGCGCTGCACCCGGTGCTGCCGACCAAGGACGAATTCCCCTACACCATCCGCGTTCTCTCGGACATCACCGAGTCGAACGGTTCCTCGTCGATGGCCACCGTCTGCGGTGGTTCGCTTTCGATGATGGACGCGGGCGTTCCGCTCAAGCGTCCGGTGTCGGGTATCGCCATGGGCCTGATCCTGGAAGGCAGCGACTTCGCCGTCATCTCGGACATCCTGGGTGATGAAGATCATCTCGGCGACATGGACTTCAAGGTGGCTGGCACGGAAGCCGGCATCACCACCATGCAGATGGACATCAAGGTTGCCGGCATCACGCAGGAAATCTTCGAGACCGCCCTGCGCCAGGCCAAGGAAGGTCGCGCCCACATCCTGGGTGAGATGAACAAGGCCCTGTCCTCGACCCGCACCGAACTGTCGGCGCACGCCCCGCGCATCGAGACGATCCAGATCGACAAGTCGAAGATCCGTGACGTCATCGGCACCGGCGGCAAGGTCATCCGCGAGATCGTCGCCGAAACCGGCGCCAAGGTCGACATCGACGACGAAGGCATCATCAAGATTTCGTCGTCCGACACCGCCCAGATCGAAGCTGCCAAGAAGTGGATTCTGGGCATCGTCGAGGAAGCGGAAGTCGGCAAGATCTACACCGGCAAGGTCGTCAACATCGTCGACTTCGGTGCGTTCGTGAATTTCATGGGTGGCAAGGACGGCCTCGTCCACGTAAGCGAAATGAAGAATGAGCGCGTCGAAAAGCCGACCGACGTCGTGTCGGAAGGCCAGGAAGTGAAGGTCAAGGTCCTCGAGATCGATCCGCGCGGCAAGGTTCGCCTGTCGATGCGCGTCGTCGACCAGGAAACCGGCGAGGAACTGGAAGACACCCGTCCGGCCCGCGAACCGCGTGAACCGCGCGGCGACCGTGGTGATCGCGGCGATCGTGGTCGCGGCCCGCGCCGTGACGGCGGCGACCGTGGCGGTCGTGGTGGCGATCGTGGCCCGCGCCGCGACCGTGGCCCGCGCAGCGAAGGCAAGGGCGACGATGACGGCTCCAACGCCGGCCTGCCCGACTTCCTGACCCAGGACTGATCGGCAGCATCATCGCTGACAGGAAAAGGGGGCGTCCGGCTTGGCCGGGCGCCCCTTTTTCATGACGAATCCCGTCCGGGCTAATTTCGATCAAGGCGCGGGGGGCGACATCTGATACGGTCGCGTCACGGTTCCGGGGGAATGTCCATGCAACGCAGCAATGAGCGGTTTGTCGAGCGCCTGCCGCTCGTGCTTCCAAGACCGGTCTATGGCTATGCGCTGAGCCTGCTGCTCTGCCTGCTCGCCTGGCTTGCGCGTGTCGCAGCGGAAACGCTGCTGCCGGTCGGCTATCCCTTCGTCACCTTCTTCCCGGCGGTCATCCTCTCCTCCTTCCTGTTCGGGGTGCGGCCGGGCATCTTCGCCGCCGTCATCGGCGGGCTGCTGTCCTGGTATTGCTTCATCCCGCCCTTCTATGCGCTGGCCTTCAACCCCGGCGTCGCGATGGCGCTGATCTTCTACACGATGGTCGTGGCCGTCGACATATTGCTCATCCACTTCATGCAGCGCGCCAATTTCAACCTAGCGGTGGAGCGGGAGCGCAGCCGCGCCCTGGCCGAGAATCGCGAATTATTGTTCCGCGAACTCCAGCACCGCGTGTCGAACAATCTTCAGGTGGTGGCCGCCATGCTCTCGCTCCAGCGGCGCCAGATCGACAATGATGTCGCCCGTCGCGCGCTGGACGATGCCGCCGCCCGCCTCGCTTTGATCGGCAAGATCAGCCGCGCCCTCTATGATCCCTCGGGGCAGGGGCAGGAACTGCGCGCCTTCATGGTCATGCTCTGCGCCGATATCGTCGATGCATCCGGCCGCACCGATATCGATTGCACCATCTGCGCGCCCGATGGCCTGTCGCTCGAACCCGATGTCATCGTGCCGCTGGCGCTGATCGTGGCGGAATCGGTCAGCAACGCGATCGAACATGGCCTGCCCGATCGCGCGGGGCGGGTAGCGGTGACGCTGGAACAGCAGACGGGCGGCGCGCTCCAACTGCGCATCGTCGACGACGGGCGCGGCCTGCCGGACGGGACCATGCCCGACGGACCGACCAGCATCGGCCTGCGTATCGCCGTCGCGCTGGCGCAGCAACTGGGCGGCAGTTTCCGGCTGGAACCGGCGCCGGATGGCGGCGCCATGGCCTGCCTCGACCTGCCGCAACAGACGCGCTGACACGGCTTAACGTTCTGCAACATTCTGGCGCTTGGCGACGGCGATCCGCTCGGCTATGACCCGGCGCATGCTGACGAAAACCCTGACGCGCATCGGCGCGGCCACCACTCTGGTCCTGATCGCCTCGCCTGTGCTGACCGGCTGCTCCACATCAAAGAACAAGGCCGACACCCTCTACGTCGCCCGCGACGTGTCGACCCTCTACAACAGCGGCAAGGCCCGCCTCGATCGCGGCCAGTACAAGCTCGCCGCCGCGCTGTTCGATGAGGTCGAGCGCCAGCATCCCTATTCGCCCTGGGCGCGCCGCGCGCAGCTCATGTCGGCGTTCAGCTATTATATGAACCGCGACTATCCGGAATCGATCGCGGCCTCGCAGCGCTTCCTGTCGATCCACACCGGCAACAAGGACGCGCCCTACGCTTATTATCTGATCGCGCTGTGCTATTATGAGCAGATTGCCGACGTCACCCGCGACCAGAAGATCACGCAGCAGGCGATGGATGCGCTGGGCGAACTGATCCGCCGCTATCCCGACACCCGCTATGCTGCCGACGCCCGTCTGAAGGTCGACCTGGTGAATGACCACCTCGCCGGCAAGGAAATGGAGCTGGGCCGCTTCTACCAGCGCCGGGGCCAGTGGCTCGCCGCCACGCTGCGCTTCCGCACCGTGATCGACAAGTTCCAGACCACCACCCACACGCCCGAAGCGCTGGAGCGTCTGGTCGAATCCTATCTCTCGCTCGGCATCCCGGCCGAAGCGCAGAAGGCCGCCGCCGTGCTCGGCCGCAACTATCCCGGCACCAAATGGTATGAGCGCAGCTACAAGCTGATGCAGCAGCATCCGGTCAAGAGCTGAGGCGCACGCTTTATTTGTTCCCCTTTTGTGCGATGGCAGGTAGACAGGCGCCATGCTGATCTCGCTTGCCATCCGCAATGTCGTGCTGATCGAGGCGCTGGACCTGGAGTTCGGCGCCGGCCTGTCCGTCCTCACCGGTGAAACCGGCGCGGGCAAGTCGATCCTGCTCGATTCGCTGGGGCTGGCGCTCGGCGCCCGTGCAGACAGCGGCCTTGTCCGGGCAGGGGAGGCGCAGGCCAGCGTCACCGCCAGCTTCGATCCGCCGCCCGCCGGTCATCGCGCCGCGCTGCTGCTGGCCGACAATGGCATCGAGATCGATCCGGGCGAACCGCTGCTGATCCGCCGCACGGTCAAGGCCGACGGCGGCAGCCGCGCCTTCATCAACGACCAGGCCTGTTCCGCCGCGCTGCTGCGCGATCTGGGCGGTGCGCTGGTCGAGATCCACGGCCAGCATGACGATCGCGGCCTGCTCAACGCCCGTGGCCATCGCGCCCTGCTCGACACCTATGGCCGTTGCGAGGCGGAGGCGGTCGCCACCGCTCATGCCGCCTGGCGCAGCGCTGCTGCCGATCTGGCGCAGGCGCGCGAGACGATCGCAACGGCCGCGCGCGATCGCGACTATCTCGACCATGCCGTCGCCGAACTGTCCAAATTCGCGCCCGAGGCCGGCGAGGAAGCGACTTTGGCGGAGGAGCGCGCGACCATGCAGAAGGGCGCGCGCCTGTCCGATGATCTGTCCGCCGTCACCGATTGTCTGACCGGCTCGGATGGCGGTCTTGCCCAGTTGCGGCAGGCCGCCCGCCGGCTCGACCGGATCGCAGGCGAATATGAGCCGCTCTCCGCCGTGCTGGAGGCGCTGGACCGCGCCGTGATCGAAGCGGGCGAGGCGGAGGACAAGCTGGCCGAGGCGGCCGAAGCGCTGAGCTTCGACCCCGCCCGGCTGGACGCGATCGAGACCCGGCTGTTCGACCTCCGGGGTCTCGCCCGCAAGCATCAGGTCGCGCCCGACGATCTCGCCGCGCTGCGTGACGAGATGGCCGCGCGCCTCGCCGCGATCGAGGGTGGGGAGGAGCATATCGCCGCGCTCGAAGCCGATGTCGCGCAAAAGGCCGCAACCTATCGCGCCGCCGCCCAGGCGCTGTCGGCCGAACGCCAGTTGGCCGCCGGCCGGCTCGATGCGGCGGTCGCGGGCGAACTGGCGCCGCTGAAGCTTGACGCCGCCCGCTTCCGCACCGTCGTAGCCCCGCTCGACGAAGGGCAATGGAGCGGCGCTGGCATGGACCGGGTCGAGTTCGAGATTTCGACCAATCCCGGCGCGCCCTTCGCGCCGCTCGCCAAGATCGCCTCGGGCGGGGAACTGTCCCGCTTCATCCTCGCGCTCAAGGTCGCGCTGGCGGAGCAGGGCGGGGCCGACACGTTGATCTTCGACGAGATCGACCGGGGCGTCGGCGGCGCGGTGGCCGATGCGATTGGCGAGCGCTTGTCGCGCCTGGCGCAGAGCAACCAGATCCTCGTCGTCACCCACAGCCCGCAGGTCGCGGCGCGCGGCGCCGGCCATATGCTGATCGCGAAATCCAGCGACGGCACGGTGACACGCACCGGCGTCCATGCGCTGAGCGATGGCGAACGGCGCGAGGAAATCGCCCGCATGCTCTCCGGCGCGGAAATCACCGCCGAAGCGCGCGCACAGGCGGAACGGCTGCTGGAAGCTTGAGGCTTGCCAATTCGCGCGTTTCACATACCGTTCGGGCTGAGCGAAGTCGAAGCCTTCACCTGAGCGAAGCGAAGGCGCCTCGCTCCGCTCGGCGCGTCCTTCGACTTCGCTCAGGACGAACGGAGGGGATAGGATAGCCGCATGACCCATAATCGCAGAGACATGCTCGGCCTCACCGCCGCCACGCTGGCTGCAACTGCCATCCCCGCCACCGCGCAGGAGGCAAGGCCGCGCTACGGCCTGATCGGCCAGATGCTCAGCACGCCGGGCAAGCGCGACGAACTGGTCGGCTATCTCAAGGATGCGATCGGGGCGATGCCCGGCTGTCTCTCCTATGTCGTTGCGCTCGACACAGCCAATCCCGACGCGCTCTGGATCACCGAAGTCTGGGACAGCCGCGAGAGCCACGCCGCTTCGCTCAAGCTCCCCGCCGTCCGCGCCGCCATCGCCAAGGCGCGCCCGATCATCGCCGGCTTCCCCCAGCATTTTGAAACCGTGCCGGTGGCGGGAATCTGAAGTGGGCGTTAAGGCATCCCCATGACCGATCCCGCCAGCCTTACCGAAGCCGAAGCCGCCAACCGCCTGATGCGCCTTGCCAGGGAGGTGGCGAAGCATAACCGCCTCTATCATGACCAGGACGCGCCGGAGATCAGCGACGCGGACTATGACGCGCTGATCCGCGAGAATAACGCGCTCGAAGCGGCCTTCCCGCATTTGATCCGCGCCGACTCGCCCAACGCGCAGGTCGGCGCTGCCGCCACCTCGGCGCTGAAGAAAGTGCCGCACGCGGTCCGCATGATGAGCCTCGACAATGGCTTTGCCGACGAGGATATCGTCGAGTTCGCCGCCCGCGTCCGCCGCTTCCTGGCGCTGGCTGAAGACGCGCCGGTGGCGATGACCGCCGAACCGAAGATCGATGGCCTGTCCTGTTCGCTGCGGTACGAACAGGGCGAGCTGGTGCTGGCCGCGACCCGTGGCGACGGCACCACCGGTGAGGATGTGACCGCCAATGTCCGCACCATCGCCGACATCCCCCAGCGCCTGACCGGCGAAGCCATCCCCGACCTGTTCGAGGTGCGGGGCGAGGTCTATATGGCCAAGGCGGATTTCGTCGCCCTCAACCAGCGGCTGCTGGACGAGGCGGAGGATGCCGACAAGGCGCGCCAGTTCGCCAATCCGCGCAACGCGGCCGCCGGATCGCTGCGCCAGAAGGACGCCAGCGTCACTGCCAGCCGTCCCTTACGTTTCCTCGCCCATGGCTGGGGCGCCCATAGCGCGCTGCCCGCCGACACCCAGTTGGGCGTGATGCAGGCGATTGCGAGTTGGGGTCTGCCCGTGTCCGACATGCTGGTCTGCGTCGATAGCATCGACGCGATCCTGGCCCATTATCGCGCGATCGAACGCGCCCGCGCCGACCTGCCCTTCGATATCGACGGCGTGGTCTACAAGGTCGACCGGCTCGACTGGCAGCAGCGGCTCGGCTTCGTGGCCAAGGCGCCGCGCTGGGCGATCGCCCATAAATTCCCGGCCGAACGCGCCCAGACCACGTTGGAGGCGATCGACATCCAGGTCGGTCGCACCGGCAAGCTGACCCCGGTCGGCCGCCTGACCCCGGTGACGGTCGGCGGCGTCGTCGTCTCCAACGTCACGCTGCACAATGCCGACGAGATCGAGCGGCTGGGCGTGCGGCCGGGCGACCGCATCGTCGTCCAGCGCGCCGGCGACGTCATCCCGCAGGTGGTCGACAATCTGACCCGTGACGAAGTGCGCGACCCCTTTCCCTTCCCCACCCATTGCCCGGTCTGCGGATCGGAAGCGGTGCGCGAGGAGGAGGAAGTCGATTATCGCTGCACCGGCGGCCTGATCTGCGCCGCCCAGCGGTTCGAGCGGCTGCGCCATTTCGTCAGCCGCGCCGCGCTCGATATCGAGGGGCTGGGCGAAAAGACGATCGAGGAATTTCTCGATCTTGGCTGGATCAAGGAGCCGGCCGACATTTTCCGCCTGCGCACCCATGCCGGCGAACTGCTGGGGCGGGAGGGCTGGAAGGAAAAGTCGGTCGACAATCTGCTCGCCGCGATCGAGGCGAAGCGCGCGCCAGACGCCGCCAAGCTGCTGTTTGGCCTCGGCATTCGCCATGTCGGCGCCGTCACCGCGCGCGATCTGCTCAAACGCTACACCACGCTTCCCGCGCTGCGCACCCTGGCGGACGAGATCATTGCCCTGCGCGATCAGGAGCATGAGACCCAGGCGAAGAAGGACAAGGCGATCGCCGAGCATATCGGGGTCGAGAATGTCGGCGCCGCCGTGGGCCATGCGCTGGCCGATTTCTTTCACGAACCCCATAATATCGAGGCATGGGACGATCTGCTGAGCGAAGTGTCTCCGCCCGATTATGTCGTCGAGACCACCGCCAGCGCCGTCACCGGCAAGATCATCGTCTTCACCGGCAAGCTGGAGACGATGAGCCGCGACGAGGCCAAGGCACAGGCAGAGCGGCTGGGCGCCAAGGCGGCGGGATCGGTTAGCGCCAAGACCGATCTGGTCGTCGCTGGCCCCGGCGCGGGATCGAAGCTCAAACAGGCGACGGCGCTCGGCATCGAGGTGATTAGCGAACAGGACTGGGCTGACATCGTCAGGGCGGCAGGCTAGAGCATTTTCGAAGCAGATGGTATCATCTGCTGGCTCGGAAAATGCGGAAAATAAAAGGAAAGTAGAGCATAATCCATTCAGAATGAATGGATTATGCTCTATAGGGCGATCATCATGTCAAACAGCAACAACAGTGGCACCGTCCTGGTCGACGGCGCGCATTATGATTGGGAAGTGCGGCGCGAACCGCAATGGAGCGATGCGGATGGCTGGCGCGGCATGACCGTCGCCCTGCAGCAGCAGGGGACGCAGCGCGGCGCCGTGCTGGAATTTCCGCCGCCCAAGCGCCTGCTCAAAGGACTGGCGCGCGGCCGGCTCCAGATCAACGATGCCATCGTCGCGCGCGGCGTGCGCGCGGCGCTGGCGGCCGGCTGGGAACCGGAATCGCGCGGCAAGCCGATGCAGTTCATGGTCGACGCCGACGGCAATTGATGCCGGCGCCCCGGCGCGGGCGCTATCGTTCACACAAATTTACCCAATCTTATCGCGTGGGGGCGTAGGGCAGGGGGATGATGGGGCAGGGCAGGACGCGATTGCAGGAACTGGACGCGTTGCGTGGCATCGCGGCCTTTTCCGTGCTGCTCTTTCACTATTTCAACATCTATCCCAAGCTCTTCCCGCAAGGGCATCGCCTGCCGCCTTTGTTCGAACATGGCGGCTATGGCGTGCTGCTCTTCTTTGCGATTTCCGGCTTCGTCATCGCCTTCTCGCTGGAAGGGACGCGCAGTGCCGCCGATTTCTCGGTCAAGCGCTTCGCCCGGCTTTTCCCGGTCTATTGGGCGGCGATGGCGCTCTCGATCGGCATCGTTCTGCTGCTCGGCGCCGGTCAGTTGCTGCCGCCCGCCTGGGTGATCCCGGTCAACATGACGATGCTGCAGGGTTATTTCTATTTGCCCGCGGTCGATGGCGTCTACTGGACGCTGGGCGTGGAACTCGCCTTCTATTGCTGCATGCTGGCGATCTGGATGGGGCGCGGCTTTGCCCGGCTCGAATGGCTGCTGCTCGGCTGGCTGGCGATCAAGGCCGCGATTGCCGGCTGGCACGCGATGCCCAGCCGCCTCGTCATGCTGCTGGTGCTCGACTATATCCCCTTCTTCATCATCGGCATGCTCTTCTACCGCATCTGGTCGGGGCATCGTCGCTGGGGGCAACAGGCGCCCTTCTTCGTGGCGGCGCTGGCGACGATCGCCTGGGCCGACCCGCGCGAATATCTGGTCGCGGCGCTGCTGGTGATGGCGATCTTCGCCGCGATGCTGCGCGGCTGGCTGCCCTTCCTGCGCCATCGGCTGCTGCTCTGGCTGGGCGCGATCAGCTACGCGCTCTACCTCATCCACCATAATGCCGGGCTGGCGATCATGAACCTGGTCGACCGCGCCGGCCTGTCGACCTGGATCGGCTTCCTGCTCGCGACGGCTGCCTCGCTGCTGCTGGCGAGCGCGCTCACCTATGGCGTGGAGCGTCCCGCCGCCCGTCGCATCAACCGCTGGTGGCGCGACCGCACCGCGTCGCAGGGCCAGCGCGCCACCCAGGCCGGTTAGGCGGCCTCGACCTCCCGCGCGTCATGCGCCCGGCGCGCGTCCATGATCGCGCCGACATGGCCCTCGGCCCAGCGGGTGATCTGGTCCAATATGCCGATCAGCCCCTGCGCCATCTCCGTCAGCCGATATTCCACCGTCACCGGCACCGTGGCATAGGCGGCGCGGCTCACCAGCCCGTCGCGTTCCAGGCTTTTCAATGTCTGCGACAGCATCTTCTGCGAGATCGCGCCGATCCGCCGACGCAGATCGTTGAACCGCACCGGCCCGTCCTTCAACGTCAGCATCACCAGCACCGCCCATTTGTCGCCGATCCGGTCCAGCACATGGCGGGTCGGGCAATCGGGATCATAGGCGTCGCCGATCCGGGGCAGGGGCGTGGGCGCAGTCATGGCAGGCGGTTTCCTCGGCGTAACCAGGTGATGGCAAAGTGCCTTCTTGCGATCATGATATCCTAATCGCTATCTGGTTTCCATTGGTAACTACCCATGGAGAATGGAACATGAAGATCGCGATCATCGGCGGCAGCGGCCGGGCAGGGCGGGAAATTAGCGCGGAACTGGCCCGTCGCGGGCATCAGGTGACGGCAATCTCGCGCCATCCCGAAAATGCGGTGCAGGACGTCGGCATCACCGCCGTCGCTGGCGACGTCAATGATGCGGCTGTGCTCAGTGCGCTGCTCGCCGGCCATGATGTGGTGGTGAGCGCCGTGATGTTCGCCGACACCGATCCGGCATCGCTGGTCGGCGCGGTGCGGGCGTCGGGCGTGGCCCGCTATCTGGTGGTCGGCGGCGCCGGCAGCCTGGAGGTCGCGCCGGGCGTCAAGCTGATCGACACGCCGGAATTTCCCGAAGCCTATAAGGCCGAAGCCGGCCGGGGCGGCGATTTCCTCACCTATCTGCGCGGCGTGGCGGATCTCGACTGGACCTTCCTCTCGCCCTCCGCCCTGTTCTTCGTCGGCGATCGCAAGGGAACATTCCGTCTCGGCACCGACCAGTTGCTGGTCGATGGCGAGGGCCATAGCAGCATTTCCTATGCCGACTATGCCATCGCGCTCGCCGATGAAATCGAAGCGCCCAAGCACATCCGCCAGCGCTTCACCGTAGGCTATTGATGAAATTCCTCCCCAAGCTTGGCTTGGGGAGGGGGACCGCCACAGGCGGTGGAGGGGCCGGTGCGTGACCTTGCATCATGCCCCTCCGTCCGTGCTTCCCGTTTCTCGACAAGCTCGAAACGAACGGAAGGGGTGTCAGGCCACCCCCTCCAGCTTGTCCTGCGTCTTCGTGGCAAAGTCGCCGGCGTCATGCCGCTCGTGCAGCTGATCCTCCAGCGGCCCGTTGGTCTTGTTGACGATCCGCCCGCGCTTCACCGCCGGGCGCGCATCGATCTGGTTCGCCCAGCGCAGCACATGCGTGTAGCTGCCCGCGTCCAGAAATTCCGCCGCGCCATAGACCCGGTTCAGCAGCACGCCCGCATACCAGGGCCACACCGCGATATCGGCGATCGAATATTCGTCGCCGGCCAGATAGTCATTCTCCGCCAGATGCCGGTCCAGCACGTCCAGCTGCCGCTTCACTTCCATCGTGTAGCGGTTGATCGGATATTCGTATTTTTCCGGCGCATAGGCGAAGAAATGGCCAAAGCCGCCGCCCAGGATCGGCGCGCTGCCCATCTGCCAGAACAGCCAGCTCAAGGTCGCGGTGCGCTTGGCCGGATCGGTCGGCAGGAATTTGCCGAACTTCTCGGCCAGATAGAGCAGGATCGCGCCGGATTCGAACACGCGCTGCGGCGGCGACACGCTATGGTCCATCAGCGCGGGGATCTTGCTGTTGGGATTGACGTCGACAAAGCCGCTGCCGAACTGGTCGCCATCGCCGATGCGGATCAGCCAGGCATCATATTCGGCCTGCGTGACGCCCGCCTCCAGCAATTCCTCCAGCAGGATCGTCACCTTCTGTCCATTGGGCGTGCCCAGCGAATAGAGCTGGAGCGGATGCGGGCCGACCGGCAGTGCCTTGTCATGGGTGGCGCCGGCGATCGGCCGGTTGATATTGGCAAAGGCGCCGCCCTTATCCTTGTCCCAAATCCAGACGGCGGGCGGGGTATAGCTGTCGGTCATGCGGGCATCGCTCCGATAAATCTCTGATGCCCGGCAGGTAGGAACGGCGCCCGCCCGCCGCAACCGAGCGCCGCTCAACCGCTGTTGATTATTTCTGCTAATCCGATGCTTGCGTCCGCACCACCAGTATGCTGACCGGCGACTGGTGGATGATCGCCGACGCATTGGACCCCAGCAGCTTGGATGTGAGCGAGGGCTGGTGCGATCCGATCACCACCAGGTCGGCCTTCAGCCGCGCCGCCTCGCTCAGCACCTCGTCGCGCACCCGCCCGCGCCGGGTCAGGAAATGGGTGCGATCGGGCGCCAGCCCGGCCTCGCTCGCCCATGTCTTCATCGCCGCCAGCGCATCGCGCTCCTCATTCTCGTCGAAACTGCCGTCCAGCAGCTCGGAATAGCGGGTCGGCAGATAATAGCGGACATAGAGCAGATGGACGACGCCCTGGTTCCCCGCCACATCGGCCGCGCCGGCAATGGCGGCACGGGCGAGGTCAGGGGCGTTGACATCGACGGCGGCGACGATCGTGGCGTAGGACATGGCGCTCTCCTCTTATCGCTTATGCGCCGTCCAACCACCGACGCGCGCGCGGGATGCCCCAGTCATCAAAGATTCCCGACCCGACATGAATAAGGACATGCCGCAATCGCCGGGCAATGGGGGAGGGGGCAGGCACGGCCATTCCCACCCGTCGCTGAGATGGCGGAGTGGGGTGGGAAGCTGGCCACCTGTTTCACAGTGTCATCCCCGCGCAGGCGGGGATCCATCTCACCAGCTTCGGACCAGATGCGAGGTCAGGAGATGGATTCCCGCCTGCGCGGGAATGACGGATTTGGGTGGGAACAAGACATTCCTCCCCGGCACGGGGAGGGGGACCGCTCGCGTAGCGAGTGGTGGAGGGGCACAGGCCGGATAGCTCAGCGCCAAGAGGCTCCTGCCCCTCCGTCAGCGCTTCGCGCTGCCACCTCCCCGTTCCGGGGAGGAATGTCCGCTTCTGGTCGTTAGCTGTCAAAGCCGGATATCGTCATTGCGAGCGGAGCGAAGCAATCCACTGGCGCGAGATGGATTGCTTCGCTCCGCTCGCAATGACGGGAGATGCTCGCTTCGTGTCACCCTGTCCTACATGCCCGATTTCTGATCTACCCTGCGCGATGGACCAGCGCCTTTCTTCGCATCGCCGCCTCTGCCTCGCCTGTAGCCTCATCGATGCGCGGCAGGGGCCTATGTGTCGCGTTACCGTCGCTTCGCCGCCGCATGACGGGCGCGCGCCACTGACCCGCACCCCCACACCCCCGACGCGCGACAGGCGCGTAGTCGACGCGTTCCCGGCGCGTTGGCGGTGCAAAGACCCCGGAAGCCCCGTTTACACTGTGAACTTCGACAGGCGCGTGGCCCTGTGCTGCTACCCGCCGGCCGCCTGTCGCGTCGCAATCCCCGTGCGGTCCGTCGCGCCCGGCATGACGGGGCGGGGCGATTGCGCTATGGCCTGCGTGCCGTCCCGATCGATCGCCGATCCATCGGGACGGCGAAAATTTTTATCCCGTCCCGCCCTTGACCGGCGAAACGACTTTTCCATATGCATGCCGCTAGCACTCTCCATCTGCGAGTGCTAACAATGAGAGAGTTCATCGGGAGAAGGACAAGGCGGGGCACAATATCGCACGGGGACATTCCTCTTGCGGGCCGCGCCGGACCCATCCCAGCACAAAGGGAAAGGCAATCATCATGGCATTCCGTCCGTTGCATGACCGCGTTCTCGTTCGCCGCATTGAAGCGGAAGCGAAGACGGCCGGTGGCATCATCATCCCCGACACCGCCAAGGAAAAGCCGCAGGAAGGCGAAATCGTCTCCGTCGGTTCGGGTTCGAAGGCCGAAGACGGCAAGGTCACTCCGCTGGACGTCAAGGCCGGCGATCGCGTGCTGTTCGGCAAGTGGTCGGGCACCGAAGTCAAGGTCGACGGTGAAGACCTGCTCATCATGAAGGAATCGGACATTCTGGGTATTGTCGCCTAAGCGATTTCCGGAATTTCGGTTTTCCATTTTTCCCTATTTTTCGAAGGAATTAGATCATGGCAGCGAAGGACGTAAAGTTTTCGCGTGACGCTCGTGAGCGCATCCTGCGCGGCGTCGACATCCTGGCCGACGCGGTCAAGGTGACCCTGGGCCCGAAGGGCCGCAACGTCGTCATCGACAAGAGCTTCGGCGCCCCCCGCATCACCAAGGACGGCGTCAGCGTCGCCAAGGAAATCGAACTGAAGGACAAGTTCGAGAATATGGGCGCCCAGATGGTCCGCGAAGTTGCTTCGAAGACCAACGACATCGCCGGTGACGGCACCACCACCGCGACCGTTCTGGCCCAGGCCATCGTGCGCGAAGGCATGAAGTCGGTTGCCGCCGGCATGAACCCGATGGACCTGAAGCGCGGCATCGATCTCGCCGTCGCCAAGGTTGTCGAGGACATCCAGTCGCGCTCGAAGCCGGTTGCCGGTTCGGCCGAAGTGGCCCAGGTCGGCATCATCTCGGCCAATGGCGACAAGGAAGTCGGCGAGAAGATCGCCGAAGCCATGGAAAAGGTCGGCAAGGAAGGCGTCATCACCGTGGAAGAGGCCAAGGGTCTCGACTTCGAGCTGGACGTTGTCGAAGGCATGCAGTTCGACCGCGGCTACCTGTCGCCCTACTTCATCACCAACCCGGAAAAGATGGCCGTCGAGCTGGCTGATCCCTACATCCTGATCCACGAGAAGAAGCTCTCGAATCTGCAGTCGATCCTGCCGATCCTGGAAGCCGTGGTTCAGTCGGGCCGTCCGCTCCTCATCATCGCCGAGGACATCGAAGGCGAAGCGCTGGCGACCCTGGTCGTCAACAAGCTGCGCGGCGGCCTGAAGGTTGCTGCGGTCAAGGCACCGGGCTTCGGCGATCGCCGCAAGGCCATGCTGGAAGACATCGCCGTCCTGACCAAGGGCGAAGTGATCTCGGAAGACCTGGGCATCAAGCTCGAAAACGTCACCCTGGGCATGCTGGGCACCGCCAAGCGCGTCACCATCGACAAGGACAACACCACCATCGTCGATGGCGCCGGTGATGCCGACTCGATCAAGGGCCGTACCGAGCAGATCCGTGCGCAGATCGAAGTCACCACTTCGGACTATGACCGTGAAAAGCTGCAGGAACGCCTGGCCAAGCTGGCTGGCGGCGTTGCCGTCATCAAGGTTGGCGGTGCGACCGAAGTCGAAGTCAAGGAGCGCAAGGATCGCGTCGACGACGCCCTGCACGCGACCCGCGCTGCCGTCGAAGAAGGCATCGTCCCCGGTGGTGGCACCGCGCTGCTCTACGCGACCAAGGTTCTCGAAGGCGTCGCTGGCGCCAATGACGACCAGACCCGCGGTATCGACATCGTTCGCAAGTCGCTGACCGCGCTGGTTCGCCAGATCGCCGCCAACGCCGGCCATGACGGTGCTGTCGTCTCGGGCAAGCTGCTCGACCAGACCGACACCTCGTTCGGCTTCAACGCGTCGACCGACACCTATGAAAATCTGGTTGCCGCCGGCGTCATCGACCCGACCAAGGTCGTGCGCACCGCGCTCCAGAACGCTGCCTCGGTTGCTGGTCTGCTGATCACCACCGAAGCCGCGGTTTCGGAACTGCCCGAAGACAAGCCCGCCATGCCCGCCATGCCGGGTGGCATGGGCGGCATGGGCGGCATGGACTTCTAAAAGCGATCGTAGCGGGTGGGCAACGCCCGCCCGCGGTTCGATCGCGACTTCAAAGAAGTTCTCGCTCACGCGACAAGAAAGGGGCCGGTGGAGCAATCCACCGGCCTTTTTCATGCCTGTCGTTTCCGCTGTCCTACAGCCTGTTTCCGGCCCCATATGACGGTGCCTTGGCCGGGGAGGAGAGGGGGATATTGTTGATCGGGCAGCGGAATTGATCTGCTTTGGTGGGCATCTGGTTTACCAAATCTCAAGGCTGATCCGCCACTATGCTGGCACGTGTCACGCCTCGTCCGCCATCTGTGCGCAGTCCTGCGCGCGCGCTTTGCGCCCCGTACCCAGCAGAATGCTGAGGTACAGGACAGCCTCGTCAAGGCGCTTTATGCCTCCCCGGCATCGCTGCTTTCTGGCGCGATTTCAGGAGGTTCGCTCAGTATCGTGATCGCCTGGCAGGCCCATGTTCTGACCATGCACATCATCGCCGCGCTGGTCCTGATCGTGGGAATCAGTCGCTCCATTTCGGCCGTCTATTTCCAGCGCGCGCTGGCGCATCAGGATGGTCCGGCGCGTCCGATCTGGGGGGTCGCCTATGAAATGGGGGCCTGGATCTATGCCGCGCTGCTCGGGCTGCAATCGCTCGCGACCCTGACGATCAGCCAGGATGCGACCCTGCATGTGCTGGCCGTCGGCATGGTCGCCTCTTATGCGGGCGGCATTTCCGGGCGCAATGCCGGCCGGGTCCATGTCGCGGTCGGCCAGACCTGCTTCACCATGCTGCCGACCTCCATCGGCCTGCTGATCGCGGGCGGCGTCGGCTATGTCGTGCTTGGTGTGCTCTGCTTCCTGATGATCTTCGCCATGGCGGAAATCACCAAGACCACGCACCGCATCGTGCTGGAAGCGATGCAGGGCAAGCAGGAGAAGAGCAACCTTGCGATCAAGTTCGAGCGGCTGGCCCGCTATGACAGCCTGACCGGGGTGGAAAACCGCATGGCGATGCAGATGCGGCTGCGCGACCTGTTCGACAATCGCATTTCCGATGCGGATCAGACCGCCGTCCTGTGGATGGACCTCGACCGGTTCAAGGAAATCAACGACACGCTGGGCCATATCGTCGGTGACCAGCTTCTGTGCCAGGTGGCCGAGCGGCTGACCCGTGCGCTCGACCGGCGCGGCCATGTCGCGCGCTTCGGCGGCGACGAGTTCGTGCTGATCTGCCCCGGCGTCAGCCGCATCCAGGCCGAAGTGATCGCGGGCGACATCACCCGCATTCTGGCCGGCGATTTCGAGGTCGGCGGTCATCATCTGACCATCTCCGCCTCGATGGGCATTGCCGTCGCACCGGAAGATGGCGCTGATGGCGACGAACTGCTGCAGCATGCCGATCTGGCGCTCTACAAGGCCAAGCATGCCGGCCGAAACCGCCATGCCCAGTTCGACTGGACCATGAAGGAGCGGCAGAACCGCACCTATGAGCTGGAGACCGGGCTGCGCAGCGCGCTCGCCAATGGCGAGCTGCAACTTCATTATCAGCCGATCTTCGATACCGAGACTGGCCGGATCACCATCTGCGAGGCGCTGATGCGCTGGCAGCATCCCGAACTGGGCTGGATTTCCCCGGCAGAGTTCATCCCGATCGCCGAAAGCTCGGCCCTGATCGAGCCGATGACCAACTGGGCGCTGGCACAGGCGTGCCGCGACGCGATGGGCTGGGACGAGGATATCCGGGTTGCGGTCAACATCTCGCCCGCGCTCATCAAGACCGACGGCCTGCCGCGCGCGGTCATCTCCGCGCTGCTCCAGTCGGGGCTAAAGGCCCGCCGGCTGGAGCTGGAAGTCACCGAATCCATCTTCCTGGAAGATGATCGCCGCACCCATCTGATCCTGAGCGAATTGCGCCGTATCGGCCTGCGCCTGGCGCTCGACGATTTCGGCACCGGCTATTCCTCGCTGGGCGCGCTGCGCACCCATGAGTTCGACACGATCAAGGTCGATCAGAGCTTCATGCGCGGCGTCGGCGAAAATTCCCGCGACCGCGCTATCGCCCAGTCCGTCGCCTATCTGGCCCGCGCGCTGGAGGTGGAGACGGTGGCTGAGGGGATCGAGACCGAGGAACAGTTGCGCTACGCCCGCGAAACCGGCTTCACCAACGTTCAGGGCTTCGTCCTCAGCCGGCCGGTCCCGATCGGCGAGTTGCAGGCCCTGCTCAACCGCAACAGGGCCGATATCCATGACATGGCGGCGCTGATCCGCCAGCGCCGCCTGGCCTGATCCTTATTTGGTCAGGCGCGTCTGGGCGGACGCCAGCCGGCGCATCATGCGGATATCCTTGAGGTCGGTCTTGAGCGCCGAAGCGGCCCAATTCTCGACAATATCCTTCAGTTCGTCATGGTGCAGCGGATCGACCCGTCGCCCGGCTTCATAGACGCCGACATGGCCGGCATGGTGCGGGCGATTGCGGGCGACGAAATCGCGCACCGCCGCTTCACCCTCGCCATCCTCCACCAGCGTATGGACGATGCCCATGTCGAACATCTCTTCCGCGGTGAAGACCTTGCCCGACAGGATCATGCGCTCGGCCGCCAGCCGGCCCAGCTTGCGCGACAGGATCGAATAGGCGCCCATGCCGGGGAACAGGCCGAACAGCATTTCCGGCAGGCCGAAACGGGCGCTGCGCTCGGCGATCACCACGTCGAAACAGAGCAGCGCCTCGAACCCGCCGCCCAGTGCGTCGCCCTGCGCCAGCGCGATCGACACCACTGGCATGTCGCCGTTGCGCCAGGTGCGATGGACCACGTCGATGCAGGCATGGCCATATTGGACCAGACCGGGCAGGTCGCCGCGCTCGATGCAGCCGGCGAACAATTCCAAGTCGCCGCCCAGATTGAACACGCCGGGGAAGCGGGAGCCGGCGACCATATATTTGACCGGCAACTGGCCAGCATCGAACAGCCGCTTGGTCTCGGCATACCAGTAGCGGACGTCGCGCAGCATGGTCATGCTGAAATTGGGTCGATTGGCCGGCGTCATGAACGCCCAGAGTGTTTCGGATTCGGCCTCCCACTGCACGTCGATCTGGCCCAGGTCGAACAGTTGGGAAGGGGCGGGGGATGACGTTACGGCATCCTCGCCAAAGCTTTCGATCTCGAATGCCGCTTCGACCTCGGTCGCGCGCTCGTCAGCTGCACTAAAGCGTCCTGAATCAATCATGTGCGCCCCATTTTTCTCTTGAATCTGAACCTTCGACGGTCGGCGCTTATGATGCAGTGCGGGACAAATAGTTGACAGATCATTAACCATTTTTATCCGCAACTGTTGCCCGGAAAGCGCGGTAAATGCGCCGAAATGGAGATTGTTGTTGCGATATCGCAACAGAAATTTTCGTTTCCCCTTTTCAGCCCGTCTGCTCAGCCCTTTGTTAACCATTGTTAATTAGAGCGATCGCATGGACATGCATCGCCTTCCGGCCCGCAAGAATGTGACACTCACGCTACAGGATGCGCAGGGCCAGCCCTGGACCTTGCGCCTGTCCACCGATTGTCTGCGCTTCATCGGCCGCTATCGCCGGGTCGAGGGGTTCGATATCGACGCGATGACCCTGTTCGACGGCGTCCGCCGGGCCGGCTGAAACGGCGCTCCGGCCGCGCTGCTCTTGTGCGCGCGGGCGTTCGCTCCTAGAGCGCGGCGATGACCAAGCCCCGCTTTTCCTTCTCGATCGCCGCCACCGACGGCAAGGCCCGCACCGGCGCGATCCAGATGCGCCGCGGCGAGATCCGCACGCCGGCCTTCATGCCGGTCGGCACCGCCGCCACCGTCAAGGCGATGCGCCCGGCCGAAGTGCGCGCCACCGGCGCCGACATCATCCTGGGCAACACCTATCATCTGATGCTGCGCCCCGGCGCAGAACGCATGGCGCGGCTGGGCGGCCTGCACGGCTTCATGGGCTGGGACCGGCCGATCCTGACCGACAGCGGCGGCTATCAGGTGATGAGCCTCAGCGCCCTTACCAAGATGAGCGAGGAGGGGGTCGCCTTCTCCAGCCATCTCGACGGCTCCAAGCATATGCTCAGCCCCGAGCGCTCGATGGAAATCCAGCGGCTGCTCGACAGCGACATCGTCATGGCCTTTGACGAATGCACCAAGAATGGCTGCACCCATGACGAGGCCGCCAGGTCGATGGAGCGATCGATGCGCTGGGCCAAGCGCTCGCGCGACGGTTTCGATGCGGGCGGCGACCATGCCGATCGCGCAGCCCTGTTCGGCATCCAGCAGGGCTCGCTCAACGAAGGGCTGCGCAAGATTTCGGCGGAAAAGCTGATCGAGATCGGCTTTGACGGCTATGCCGTGGGCGGCCTTGCGGTGGGCGAGGGGCAGGAGGCGATGTTCGCCACGCTCGACTTCGCGCCCGACATGCTGCCGCAGGACAAGCCGCGCTACCTGATGGGCGTGGGCAAGCCCGACGACATCGTCGGCGCCGTGGAGCGCGGCATCGACATGTTCGATTGCGTGCTGCCGACCCGGTCGGGCCGCAATGGCCAGGCCTTCACCTGGGCCGGCCCGCTCAACATCCGCAACGCCAAGTTCAACGAGGATCTGGGCCCGCTCGATCCGCGCTGCGGCTGCCCGGTCTGCGCGACCTGGAGCCGCGCCTATCTCCATCATCTGGTGAAGTCGGGCGAGATGCTGGGCGCGATGCTGATGACCCAGCATAACATCCATTTCTATCAGGAACTGATGCAGGGCCTGCGCGACAATATTGCGGCCGGCACATTGTCGACCTTCACGGCAGATTTCCGCCGCGACTATCAGCGGGTCTGACGGTTTTTCAGGGAATGACGCTGATCGCGATGCTGTAGCGGCCCGCTTCGGCATCATGATCGAGCGGGGAACGGAGCTGGCGCGACAGGCCGGTCAGCACCCGGCCATAGCGTTCGTTCAGCAACAGCGTCATTTCCGGCCCGGCGCGCAGCGCGGGCGACGCCATCTGCAACAGGGCGCGGTCGTTCCGATCGGCCTCCAGATGCACCGATATCCGCATCGTCGCGCGCGGATCGGACAGCATCGCCAGTTCGACCAGTTCGGTCACCAGGAAGGCGACCGGAACGGCGACATCCTGGCTGATGTGCAGATCATCGTCGCTGTCGATCTGGATGCCGAAACGGCGCGCCTCATGCGGGGCAGTGCCGCGCAGGCTGGCGGACAATTCGCTGATCAGCGGACGCACGCCGACGCCGCGATTGTCCTCCAGCTCGGCAAAATGGTTGCGATGGACGACCGACAGCGCATCGACCCGGCGCTGGATCGATCCATAGGCCGAAACTGCTTCGGGCTCATGCGCCGACCGGGCATGCAGGCTGATCAGGCTGGCGATGATCTGCAGGTTGTTCTTGACCCGATGATGCACCTCGCGCGTCAGCTTGCGCTGGGTGTCGAGCGCGGCGGCCATTTCCGACTCATGGGTGGCGACATCCTCGCTGATCTCGCGGAATGTGTCGCCCAGGTCGCTGATCTCGTGCGCGGGGGTGCGGATGCGCCGCAACGGCTCCAGCACTTCGCCGGGCTGATAGGCGGCAACTTGGCGCCGCAGCAGCACCAGCGGGCGGATAAGCAGCCGATTGACCACGAACCAGCCGATCGCCGCGGCCGCGAACCACATCACCAGCGGCAGGAACAGCGACAGCAGCCGGGCGATCGTCGCGGGCGGCTCGCGCACCGTCATGGTCAGCAATATGTCGGGCGGGTCGAGCCGGGCGGACAGGCTGCTGCTATGGCCGTCGATCCGGCTGCCGGGGCGACTGACGATCATCTGCCGCTCGCCCTGGCGCAGGCTCAGTTGCCGGTTCTGCAGCGCGGTGGCCGGATCGGCGACGCTTTCGAGATGCGGCCGCGAATAATAGGCCAGCGCCGCGACGCGGTTGTCATGGCTGTGGGTGCGCGACAGCAGGAAGTCGCCGGACGACAGCAGTTCGACGCGCGGACCGATGAAACGGCGCGCGGGCGGAATGCCGGCCGGCTCTGGCGTGGTCGATCCGCACAGCTTCTTGCCCGATCGGTCATAGATATAGAATCGGATGCCGTTCCGGTCCTGCGCGGTGAGGAAGAAGGAGAGGCGGTTGCAGATTTCGCCGTCCGCCTTGCCATCGGCCAGCGCGTTGACGGTCAGGCCCAGCGCGGTGCGATCGGCGTTGAGATCAGCGGTTAGCTTGCGCGCGCTCTGCGTCACGGCGACGCGCAGCAACGCCTCCTTCTCCAGGTCGGCAGTGCGGATCGCCTGCAACGACGCCACCAGCGCGATCAGCCCCAGCGGCAGCAGCGCGAGCGTCAGGATGAGGAACATCTTGACGCCGGTGGACCGGAGATAGACGCCGAACATGGTCATGGGGGATCGAGAGGGTCCTTGTATGGGCGGCAGGGAAATGCCGCCCCGACCAGCGTTGATCAGTCCAGTTTGCTGAGCAGGTCCAGCATTTCGGCGGGAATATCTTCGTCGACCGTGCGCTGATAGACGGACTTGAGTACCTGGGACACCTGGGCCTCGTCCTTTTTCGCGGCCGCGCGGCGCTTGCGTGGTTCGGGCGCAGTCTTCATGTCGCGGTCGCGGATGGTCGTGCCGACGTCAATATCCCCTCCCATCCTGTCCCGTTCCGTTGTTGAAGAAACCAAAATCAGCCCCTTTGAAGCTAAATCCGTGACGCCAGCCTGTCCGCTATTTCGCCGCAACGCATAGCGGCGTCAATTCACCAAGCTGGGCAAATTTCACCAAAAAGCTGTTACCGTCGAAAAAACCGAACGAGAGTGAAACAAATCTTGGTGTCGATGGTTCCGGCATTCGAAGCATTTTTTGCACCGTCGGTCATTCGGCGGCAGGGGGAGAGGGGCTTGCCAGCGCGGCATCGTCATCCCATCCTCCGGCGAGCCGATGTTTCGGACAACAGGCCCGACAGGGCAGGGAGAAGACTTACCGATGTCGCTTGGACAGCAACTGCACCCCCATCTTCCTTTCTTGCGGCGCTATGCGCGCGCGCTGACGGGCAGCCAGACTCATGGCGACGCCTATGTGCGCGCCACGCTCGAAGCGATCGTCGCTGCGCCAGAAGAATTTCCCAGCGGTGTCGATCCTCGCCTCGGCCTTTACAAGACCTTCCATGCGATCTGGTCGTCCTCGCATCTGGATGACGAGCCCGGCTTCTCGGGATCGATCGGGCAGGAGGCGATCGCCCATGCCCGATTGGCCCGGCTGACCCCGCTGCCGCGTCAGGCGCTGCTGCTGACCGCGCTCGAAGGCTTCACCACGGAAGATGCCGGCTATCTGATCGGCCTCGACACCGCCGATGTCGAAGCCCTGGTCGAGGAAGCGCTGGAGGAGATCGAGGCGCAGACCCGTGCCAAGGTCCTCATCATCGAGGATGAGCCGATCATCGCGATGGATATCGAGACGATCGTGCGCGACCTTGGTCATGACGTGACCGCCATCGCCGTCACCCGCGAGGATGCGGTGCGCGAGGCGCTGGCGGAGCGGCCCGGCCTGGTGCTGGCCGATATCCAGCTGGCCGATGATTCGAGCGGCATCGACGCGGTGAAGGACATTCTCGCCGAATTCTCGGTGCCGGTGATCTTCATCACCGCCTTCCCCGAACGGCTGCTGACCGGCGAACGGCCCGAGCCGACCTTCCTCATCACCAAGCCGTTCCAGCGCTCGACGGTCAAGGCCGCGATCTCGCAGGCGCTTTTCTTCGACGAAGCGACCGCCCCGGCCTGACCTGTCTTCCCGCCGGCCGATCCTTTGTGACGGTCGGCGGAACCCTCCCGGCTTTAACGCGTTAAATATGCGTAACGATTCGGAGAGGGCCGATGGCCGACGAGGAGCAGCATATCTCGACGCAGGACGCACGGGGCGGCGCCACGCCGCACGTCGTTCGCTATGTGCTGGGCATTTCGCTCGCACTGGCCGTGATCGTGATGCTGCTGGTTCTCTGGCGGTAAGGCAGTGGAAAAAATGGGCGTTTCTAGGGGTATCTTGGGAATTGGCCTTTGGCGGTAATCGAACTAGGGTGCGGATGCATATATGGCTTTGACGACTTCGGTTCATGCAGCGAGGGCGACAGTCGAAACGGGGGTTGCTGCCGTGGATGAAGGGCTGAACCAGGCGCCGCGCGAGGCACTGTCGGACGGCGAGTTCAAGCGTGAACTGGCCGCGGTCATTCCGCATCTGCGCGCCTTCGGGCGATCCCTGTCGGGCAATCGCGACACTGCCGACGATCTTGTCCAGGAAACCCTGCTCAAGGCCTGGGCCGCCCGTGCCCGCTTCCAGGCCGGCACCAACATGCGTGCCTGGACCTTCATCATCCTGCGCAATCATTATCTCTCGCAGATGCGCCGTTCGCGCTTCCGCGGCGACTGGGACGATCTTACTGCCGACCGGCTGCTTGCCGCGCCTGCGGGTCAGGACAAGCATGTCGAACTCAGCGACATGCAGCGCGCCCTGCTGCAACTGCCCCAGCCCCAGCGCGAGGCGTTGATCCTCGTCGGCGCGGGTGGCTTCGCCTATGAGGAAGCGGCGGAAATCTGCGGTGTTGCGGTCGGCACGATCAAAAGCCGCGTGGCCCGCGGTCGCGCCGCGCTCGAACAGATATTGGAGGAGGGCGCGCTGCCCTCGCGCCGGACGCAGGAAACGACCGACACGGCGGTGCTGGACGAGATCATGGACGATGTCGATCGCCTGAGCCGTGGCCGCATTTCCGACAATCTGGTCGACCATGGCGCCGGCGACGACGGCGATGACGACATGGGGGGCAAGACCGCCGAGGATTGAGGGCGGAATGCCGTTGCCACGGCGTGATCGGGAACGATCCGCCCGGCTTGTCGGTTGAAAGGCCATGGGAAGGATGGAAGCCATGGGCAGCGACCCGCAACATCGACAGGATCGGACCGGGCGACGCTCGGATCGTCCGCAAGGCAGCGGCGGCATCGTCTTCGCGCTGGTGGCGCTGGCCCTGATCCTGGCGATCGGCTTCTTCTATCTCACCAATGAAAGCCGAGAGGATCGGCGCGCCGACGCCATTACCCAGGCGGCGGATTCGGTCGACAATGGTGCCCGGATCGTGGGTGAAGCCGCGCGCAATGCCGCGGACAAGCTGCGCAACAACAACTGAACCTCCTTGCGATCGGGCGGGACAAGGCGATCCGGTGTCGCCTTGATTTACAGTCATTGGCGCCATCTTCAGATTTTCTTTGCCATTTTCAGGCAGGGTCTGAGCCCTGTCGGATTTCCTTACAGCTTGTTGTAAGGCTGGGCCGACTCCAGTTGGCGGCCCTTCCCGACCGGAGGGGCGGTGCTGCGGGAAGAAGCGCGATACGATGATCAGGCTGTTCAAACATTATGTCCCTCATGCGGTGCTGCTGCTCGGCCTGCTCGATTTCCTGCTGCTGATCGGCGCGGCGGAAGCGGGCTGGATCCTGCGCGCGCATCAGATCGGCATGGATGTCGAGCCGATCGCGACCCGCATCGGCCCGCTGCTGAGCTTCGCCTTCGCCATCCAGACCGGCATGATCGCGGTCGGCGTCTACAGCCCCGAAGCGCTGCAATCGATCCGCTTCGCCTTCGCCCGCCTGCTGGTCGCCATCTCGCTCGGCGTCATCTTCCTCTCGGTCATGTATTTCCTGCTGCCCGGCATCACCCTGTGGCGCTCCAACTCGCTCTACGCGATGGGGCTGGCGATGGGGTTGCTGCTGCTGGCGCGCATGCTGCTGGGGTCGCTGCTCGGCGGGGAGGCGTTCAAGCGCCGCCTTGTCGTGCTGGGGGCTGGCCGGCGCGCCAACCGCATCCGCGACCTGGAACAGAAGCGCGGCGCCGGTTTCCTGGTGGTCGGCTATATCGCCATGAATGACGGCGACCAGGTGGTGGAGGAGGCGATCAACCGCACCGCCATCTATAACATGTCCGATTATGTGGTGCGTCTCAATGCCAGCGAGGTCGTGCTGGCGCTGGAGGAACGGCGCAATGCCATCCCCATGTCCGACCTGCTGCGGATCAAGACCACCGGCGTCCATGTCAACGATCTCTCGACCTTCCTGGAGCGCGAGACCGGGCGCGTCGATCTCGACAGCGTCAATCCCAGCTGGCTGATCTTTTCCGACGGTTTTTCCGCCGGTCGTCGCCTGTCCAGCATCGCCAAGCGCATCTTCGACATCATCGCCAGTTCGATCCTGCTGCTGCTGACCGGCCCGATCATCCTGTTCGCCGCCTTGCTGGTGAAGCTCGACAGCCGTGGCCCGGCTTTCTACCGGCAGCAGCGCGTCGGCCTCTATGGCCAGGAATTCTGGATCGTGAAGCTGCGCACCATGCGCCAGGATGCGGAGGTCAAGGGCCAGGCGGTCTGGGCGGAGAAGGACGATCCGCGCATCACGCGGCTGGGCTATTGGCTGCGCAAGCTGCGCATCGACGAACTGCCGCAGAGCTGGACCGTGCTGAAGGGCGAGATGAGCTTCGTCGGCCCGCGCCCGGAACGGCGCCAGTTCGTCGAGGATCTGGAACAGCATCTGCGCTATTATGCCGAACGGCATATGGTGAAGCCCGGCATCACCGGCTGGGCGCAGATCAACTATCCTTATGGCGCGTCGATCGAGGACGCTCGCCACAAGCTGGAATATGATCTTTATTATGCCAAGAATTACACGCCCTTCCTGGACCTGCTGATCCTGATCCAGACGGTGCGGGTGATCCTCTGGCCCGACGGCGCGCGCTGAGCGGCAGGCCATGAGCGCGCTGCTGCAATTCATCGGCGACTGGGGCCACGCACTGGCCGCGGTCCTGTTCGCCGCGCTTGGCATCTTCATCCTGCGGCGCCGGGACGACGCGGCCGAGCCGCGCATGCTCGCCAGCGCGCTGCTGCTGACCTCCTGCTGGGCGCTCTATGTCTCGTTCGGCGGCGTCGACAAGCCGCTGTCGGGCATCGGGGAAAGCATCCGCAACGCGGCCTGGCTGATGCTGCTGTTCGTCATGCTGCGGCGCGGCCCGGCCTCGCGCAGCGGTTCGCTGGTCGCCGTCGGTCTCGTCTATCTCGCCGTTGCCGGCCTCATCTTCCTCCAGACCTCGACCGATCTCACCTGGCGGCAATTGCCGGTCCGCAGCGATCTGCACCAGATGCTGGTGGCGGTGTCGCTGGTGCTGCGGATGATGACCGCGATCGGCTGCCTGCTCTTGGTCCATCATCTTTACACCGCCTGGCCCTCGCGCGATCGCGGGCGGGTATCGCTGCTGCTCGGCGCGCTGGCGGCGATGTGGACCTATGACCTCAATCTCTATGTCATCGGCTATTTCGCGATGGATCGGGTCAACGAGCTATACGCGCTGCGCGGGCCGCTGATGGCGCTGCTGGCGCCGGTGATCGCCATCGGCATGCGCAAGGAAATGGCCGGGCGGCTGCAATTGTCGCGCACCATTGCCTTCCAGTCGCTCTCGCTGGTCGCGGTCGGCCTCTATGTCGTGGTGCTGACCGCGGCGGCGGTGCTGATCGAAATGATCGCCGGTCCCTATGCGCGGGTGGTGGAGATCGGCGCGGTCTTCTTCGTCGCGGTTACCGCGCTCGTCCTGCTGCCCTCGCCACAGATGCGCGCGCTCTGGAAAGTGCAGGTCGCCAAGCATTTCTTCCAGCATCGCTACGATTATCGCACCGAATGGATGCGCTTTGGCGAAACCATCGGTCGTCCGGGCGAAAATGCCCCGCCGCTGGGCGAGCGGGTGGCCAAGGCGGTCGCCGATATCACCGATTCCCCCGCTGCCTTGCTGCTGCTGCGCACCGATGATGGTCGGCTGGCGTTCGAGGCGCAATGGAACTGGCCGCAGGAGCCGATTGCCGGCCTGTCCCTGCCGCTCGACCAGTTGGAAAGCTGGGAAGGGAGCGGCTGGATCGTCGATGTCGGTCGCATCCGCGATGGCGATGCCACCTTCGACCTGCCGCCTTGGCTGATCGAGGATGCCCATGTCTGGGCGCTGGTGCCGCTGCTCCATTATGGCCGCCTGATCGGCGCGATCCTGCTTGCGCCGCCGCCGATCGACCGCCGCCTCGACTGGGAGGATTTCGACATGCTGCGCGCTGCCGGGCGCCAGGCGGCGACCCATATCAGCGAGGCGCAGGGGCAGCAGGCGCTCGACGACGCCCAGCGCTTCGACGAGTTCAACCGCCGCTTCGCCTTCATCGCGCATGACATCAAGAATCTGGTCAGCCAATTGTCGCTGCTCTCGCGCAATGCCGAGCGGCACGCCGACAATCCCGATTTTCGCGCCGACATGCTGCTGACGCTCAAGGAATCGGTGGGCAAGATGAACGACATGCTTGCCCGCCTGTCGCAGCATAACAAGGGCCGGCCCGAAGAGCCGCGCCCAGTGGCGCTGGGCCCGCTGGTCGATCAGGTCGTGCGCAGCCGCGCCCGCCAGCGCGCCATCACCGTCAGCGGCGACGTGCCGGTCGCGCTCGCCGATCCGGCGCGGGTCGAGCAGATACTGGTCCATCTGCTGCAGAATGCGATCGACGCCAGCGATACCGATCGCCCGGTCGAACTGCATCTGGGCAGCGCGCATGGCCAGGCGACGCTGGCCGTGGTCGATCAGGGCTGCGGCATGACCGCCGAATTCATTCGCCGCGATCTGTTCAAGCCCTTTTCGTCCAGCAAGGCCGGCGGCTTTGGCCTCGGCGCTTTCGAGGCGCGCAGCCTTGCCGAGGCGATGGGCGGGCGGATTGATGTGGAAAGCAAACCCGGCGTGGGGAGCCGTTTCACCCTGCGCCTGCCGCTGGCGCCCGCGCCGGCGCGCGATGATGTTCAAGGAAAGGCCGCCTGATGAGCGACACCCGCCCCAAATTGCTGATCGTCGAGGATGATCCCGGCCTGCAGCGGCAATTGCGCTGGGCCTATGAGGATTATCAGCTGTTCATCGCCGGCGACCGGCTGGAAGCGATCGAGATGCTGCGGATGGAGGCGCCCGATGTGGTGACGCTCGACCTGGGTTTGCCGCCGGACCCGGACGGCACCAGCGAGGGCTTTGCCACGCTGGAGGAGATATTGCGCATCAAGCCCGATACCAAGGTGATCGTGGCGTCGGGCCATGGCGCACGGGAAAGCGCGCTCAATGCCATTTCCGGCGGCGCCTATGATTTCTACCAGAAGCCGGTCGACATTGACGAACTGGGCCTGATCGTGCGCCGCGCCTTCCACGTCCACGCGCTGGAGCAGGAAAATGCCCGCCTCGCCGAAGCCGCGCCGGAGGGGGGCAGGGTGCTCGGCCGGATGATCACCGGCGCGCCGGAGATGATGCGGGTCGCCCGCACGATCGAGCGGGTCGCCAGCGCCGATGTCTCGGTCATGCTGCTGGGCGCCAGCGGTACCGGCAAGGAATTGCTGGCGCAGGGTCTGCATGATGCCAGCCCGCGTCGCGGTGGTGCCTTCGTCGCGATCAATTGCGCGGCCATCCCCGAAACCCTGCTGGAATCAGAACTGTTCGGGCATGAAAAGGGCGCCTTCACCGGTGCGGTCAAGACCACCCCCGGCAAGATCGAGCAGGCGCAGGGCGGCACCCTGTTCCTGGACGAGGTTGGCGACATTCCGCTGCCCTTGCAGGTGAAGCTGCTGCGCTTCCTGCAGGAAAGGGTGATCGAACGGATCGGCGGGCGCCAGCCGATCGCGGTGGATACGCGCATCGTGTGCGCCACCCATCAGGATCTCGACGCGATGATTGCTGCCGCCAGCTTCCGCGAGGATCTCTATTATCGCCTGGCCGAGATCGTCATCCGCATCCCCGCGCTGCGCGACCGGCCGGGCGATCCGGCGCTGCTCGCGCGCCACTTCCTCACCCGCTTCGCGCAGGACATGAACCCGCAAGTCAAGGGCTTCGCCCCCGATGCACTCGCCGCGCTCGACGCCTGGGGCTGGCCGGGCAATGTGCGCGAGCTGGAAAATCGCGTGAAGCGCGCGGTCATCATGGCCGATGGCAAGCATGTGACGGCGGCCGATCTCGATCTCGACGGCGATCGGGCCGAAGGCAGCGAGGTCGTCAATCTCAAGGCCGCGCGCGAAATGGCCGATCGTCGCGCCATTCGCCGGGCGATCGCCCGTACCGACGGCAATATTTCCAGCGCCGCCAAGATATTGGGGATCAGCCGGCCGACCCTCTATGACCTGCTCAAGCAATATAAGATGCAGGGCTGATCGATGCGGCGCTCACGCCTGATCCTGCTGGCGGGCCTTGCCCTGCTGCTGCTGGCGCTGGCCGGCCTGTGGCAGTGGCGCGTGCATGAGGCGGACGGGAGTGCCGCGCTCGCGCGCGGGCTGGCCGCGCTGGATGCCGGTGATGCGCGCACCGCCCGGATCGAGCTGATGAACGCCATTCGCGGCAATCCGGCGTCGCTGCCGGCGCGACTGGGCCATGCCCGCGCGCTGGTGCAATTGGGTGATGGCGCCGGGGCGCAGGCCGATCTGCTGCGCGCGCGCAAGCTGGGCGCCAGCGTCGCGGACATAAATGGACTGCTGGCGCAGGCGCTGCTGTTGCAGGGCGATGCCGATGGCGCCCTGCGCGCGGTGCAGGCGGGCGAAGCCAAGTCGGCCGAGGCGGCCCGCGTCGCCGCCCGCGCCTGGCAGGCCAAGGGCGACAATGATGCCGCCCAGCGCGCCTTTGACGATGCGCTGCATCTCGCCCCGCGCGAAGCACGGACCTGGATCGATCTCGGCCGGTTCCGCCTGACATTGGGCGATCAGGCCGGGGCGATTGCGGCCGCGGACAAGGCGCTGACGCTGGCACCGGGCGATCCGGATGCGCTGACCCTGCGCGGCATGCTGATCCGCGATCAATATGGGCTGGCGGCGGCGCTGCCCTGGTTCGAACGGGCGCTGGACGATCATCCCAATGCGCTTGCCCCGCTCACCGAATATGCCGCGACGCTGGCCGATGCCGGCCGCGCGAGCCGCGCGCTCAGCGTCAGCCGGCGCATCCTGGCGCTCGATCCCGGCAATCCGCGCGCCTGGTTCCTTCAGGCGGTGATCGCTGCCCGCGCCAGCCAGATCGATCTTGCCCGCACCCTGCTGGCGCGCACCGATGGCCGGCTGGATGGCGAACCGGCGACCCGGTTGCTGCGCGGCGTGCTGCACCTGTCGGATGGCAATGCCGTGCTGGCGGCCGATGCGCTGGGGCCGCTGGTGGCGATGCAGCCCGACAATCGCGTGGCGCGCACGCTGCTGGCCCGCGCATCCTATCTGACCGGCGACTATGCCGGCACGGCGGCGACGCTCGCGCCCCTTGTCGATCGCCATGATGCCGATCCCTATGTGCTGACGCTGGCTGCCCGCGCGCAGGAGCAACTGGGCGATCGCGCGCAGGCCGATGCGTTGCTGGCCCGCACCTCCTGGCCGGTGCGTCCCTCGTCGGACCTGCTGGGCGGTACGAACGCCGTCATGACGCCGCCGGCCGATGTCGCCACCGCGGCCGACAATATCCCCTATATCCACGCGCTGCTGATGCAGGGGCGCACGGGCGAGGCGGTCGACCGCGCCGCGCTGTTGGCGCGCGCCAATCCTGGCGCTCCGGCCGCCCATGTCGTGCTGGGCGATGCGCTGGTCGCTGCCGGCCGGCCCGCCGATGCTGCCCGCAGTTTCGAGGCGGCGGCCAATATCCGGTTCGATCGCAATGCCGCGCTGCGGCTGGTCGCGGCCTGGAGCGCGGCGGGCGATCCCGCCCGCGCGCTGCAACTTATCAGCCTGTTCCTGGCGCAGAATCCGATGGACGTGGAGATGCAACGGCTGGCGGCCGGGGCGGCGATGCAGGCGCATGACTGGCGCGGCGCGCTGCGTCTGTTGCAGGCGGTGGAAGCGCAGACCGGCGGCCATGATGCGCTGCTGATGGCCGATCTGGCCCGCGCGAGCCTGGAAACGGGATCGCCCGGCAAGGCGCGCCTCTATGCCGCCCAGGCCTATCGCCTGATGCCGGCCAATCCGGTCACCGCCGATATCTACGGCCTGGTGCTGCTGCGCACCGATGCGCAGGGGCCGGCGGCGATCGACCTGCTCGAAGAGGCGGTCGCCCTCGCGCCGCAAAACCCGCCCTTCCAGCTCCATCTGGGGCAGGCCTATGTCGCCGCCGGGCGCAAGGCGGAGGCGAAGCGCGCTTTGTCGCGCGCGGCCGCCGCCCATTTCCCCGATCGCCAGCAGGCGGTGAAGGCGCTCGCTTCATTGTAAAAAAAAAAAGCGCCCCGCAGGGCGCTCTTCTTCAGACCTTCTGGCTGTCCAGTTCGTCGAGCCGGATGCCCAGCCGCCGGATTTGCGCTGCGACCGGCGGCCACACGCTTTCCAGGAAGCGGCTGCGTTCCGCCTCGCGCAGCTTGCGGGTCGCGCCATCGGCGACGAACATGCCCACGCCGCGCTTCACGACGACCAGACCGTCATCCTGAAAGCTCTGATAGGCCTTGGCCACGGTCAGCGGATTGGCGCCCTGCTGCGCGGCAAAGGCGCGGACCGAGGGGAGGAGGTCGCCATCGCGATAGTCCCCATCCAGGATGGAGGCGGCAATGATCTCGCGAAGGCGGAGATAGACGGGTTTGGATTCGTCGCTCATAAGTGCATCAGTGCCATAATACAGCCGTGCAGGTCAATGGACCTTGTTACGTGAAAGCCCGTATTTTCGGCAATTATCTGTCCCATGTCGATACGATATCGTTATAATCTGGCCGGGGCCGTTCTTCCAGCGCGCGTGAGGGCGTGCCGATGAAGACGAATCCGGCCAGCCGCTCGTCCGCGCTGCCAAAGGCGTCGCGCACATCGTCGTTGAAGCTCGGCCATCCGGTCAGCCAGCCGCCGGCAAAGCCCAGCGCATGGGTGGCGTGCAGCAGGTTCATGATCGCCGCGCCAGCCGACAATTCCTGTTCCCAGACCGGGATCTTGCTGCCCGCGACCGGCTTGGACAGCGCCACTACCAATGTCGGCGCCTGATGCGCGAACTGGTGCATCGCCTCGATCTCCAGCCGCCCAGCCTCGGGCTTCTCGGCGCGATAGGCGGCCTCCAGCAGCGCGGCCAGCTTTTCCCTTTTGTCCTGCGGCACGATCACGAAGCGCCAGGGCGCCAGCTTGCCATGATCGGGCGTGCGCAGCGCGACTTCGAGGATCTGGCGCAGCTGCGCATCGTCCGGGCCGGGCGCGATCAGGTCGCGCGGCTTGCCGGAACGGCGGGTCTGCAGCAGGGTGAGGGGGCTGGAAAGGTCGTTGAACATCGGTTGCCAAATGGGACGCTTTACCGTCGGGCGCAAGGGCGAAGGGCGCACTTCCTATCGCTTCAACCCTGCTTTGACTCTGCCCACCTTTCCCCTCTAGGGTCCGCGCCATAACGCCGCCGCTCTCGCCGGCCGGCACAAAAAGACAATTTCAAGGGGGTCCGATGGCGACCGCAATCACCGTACCGGCGGAGGCAGGCAAGACCTGGCTCGGCCATCCGCGCGGCCTGTTCCTGCTGTTCTTCGCGGAAATGTGGGAACGTTTTTCCTATTATGGCATGCGTGCCATCCTGATTTTCTACCTCACCAAACATTTCCTGTTCGGCGAGGACAAGGCCTATATCCTCTACGGCGCCTATACCTCGCTGGTCTATATCACCCCGGTGATAGGCGGCTATCTGGCCGACCGGTTCCTGGGCCCGCGCAAGGCGGTGCTGGTGGGCGGGGTGTTCATCGCCATCGGCCATTTCCTGATCGCCATCACCGAAGGGCCGGGGGGGCAGGATGCCTTCTATCTCAACGGCTTCTATCTGGCGCTGGCCAGCATCATCGTCGGCACCGGCTTCCTGAAGGCCAATATCTCGGTGCTGGTGGGCGAACTTTATGCCCGTGACGATCATCGCCGCGACCCGGCCTTCTCCATCTTCTACATGGGCATCAACCTGGGCGGCGCCAGCGGACCGATCGTCTGCGGCCTGCTGGGCGAGCTGTGGGGCTGGAGCTGGGGCTTCGGCGCCGCCGGCGTCGGCATGCTGCTCGGCCTCGTCATGTTCGTCTGGCTGCGGCCCTGGCTGCTGGGCAAGGGCGAGCCGCCCGCGCCGGAAAAGCTGCGCGCGCCGGCGATCGGCACGATCTCGCAGGAATGGACCATCTATGCCAGCGCCGCGCTGGGCGTGGCGGCGATCTGGATGGTCATCCGCTATGCCGAACTGCTGGGCTATACGCTGCTGATCTTCTCCGCCCTGACCGTCGCCTACATATTGTGGCGTTCGGTGACGGTGCTGACCAAGGTGGAGCGCGACCGGATGTTCGCCGCGCTCTTCCTGATCGCGCTCAATCCGCTCTTCTGGGGCCTGTTCGAACAGACCGGTTCCTCGCTCAACATCTTCACCGACCGCAATGTCGATCGCGTCATCCTGGGCTGGGACGTGCCGGCCTCGCTGTTCCAGTCGGTCAATTCCATCTACATCATCCTGCTCGCGCCGCTGTTCGCGGTGCTGTGGACCTTCCTCGACAAGCGCCGGGCGGAACCATCCTCGCCCGCCAAGTTCGGCATCGGCCTCATCCTGTGCGGCGCCGGATTCCTGGTGCTGGTCGCGGGCGCGGCGATGGCCGGCCAGTCGCTGACGCCGGTGATCTTCGTCTTCCTCATCTATCTGCTCCACACCATGGCGGAACTCTGCTTCTCGCCGGTCGGCCTGTCGGCGATGACGCGCCTGTCGGTGTCGAACATGGTCGGGCTGGTGATGGGCACCTGGTTCCTGGCGATGGCCGCGGGCAATTTCATCGCCGGCCTGATCGCGCGCGCCACCGGCAGCGGTGAAGCGGGCGACGTGACCCAGGTGCTGGACGTCTACAGCCGCATCGGCTGGTTTTCCGTGGTGGTCGGCGGCCTGGTGCTGCTCGTCTCGCCCTATGTGAAACGCATGATGCATCTCGATCTCATTGCCGCTGAAAAGGGGAAACAGGCATGAACGCACGCAGCAAGCTGCTGCTGGGGCTGGCGCTGGTCGCGACCGGCATGACCGCGCCGGCGGTCGCCAAGAAGGAAAAGGATCAGCCCGCACCGGCGTCTCAGGGCAGTTCGGCCGAGCCGGACAATCCCTATCCTTCGACCTACAAGCCCTATCCGGGCGTCGCGACCGCGATCCGCGGCGCAACCATCTTTGACGGTGAAGGCGGGCGGATCGACAAGGGTGTCGTCTTCCTGTCGGGTGGCAAGATCACCTCGATCGGCGGCCCCGACACGCCGATCCCGGCCGACATCGCGGTGTTCGACGGCACGGGCAAGTTCGTGACGCCCGGCGTCATCGACATTCACAGCCATCTGGGCGTCTATCCCTCGCCTGCCGTGGACGCGCATTCGGACGGCAATGAAATGACCTCGCCGGTCACGCCCCATGTCTGGGCCGAACATTCGGTCTGGCCGCAGGATCCCGGTTTTGGTCGCGCACTCGCCAATGGCGGCGTCACCACGCTTCAGATCCTGCCGGGGTCGGGCAATCTGTTCGGCGGCCGCAGCGTGATCCTGAAGAATGTCCAGGCCCGCACCATGCAGGGGATGAAATTCCCCGGCGCGCCCTATGGCCTGAAGATGGCCTGTGGCGAAAATCCCAAGCGCGTCTATGGCGCCAAGGGGCGCGAGCCGAGCACCCGCATGGGCAATATGGCGGTCGATCGCCAGACCTGGATCAAGGCGCGCGAATATCAGAAGAAGCGCGCCGCCGGTAAGGACCAGACCCGTGACCTGGGCATGGAGACGCTGGCCGACGCGCTGGAAGGCAAGATCCTGGTCCAGAACCATTGCTACCGCGCCGACGAGATGGCCAATGTAATCGATATGTCGAAGGAGTTCGGCTACAAGGTCACCGCCTTCCACCACGCGGTCGAGGCCTACAAGATCGCCGACCTGCTGCGCGAGAACGGCATCTGCGCCGCGATGTGGGGCGACTGGTATGGCTTCAAGATGGAAGCCTATGACGGAATCAAGGAAAATGTCCCGCTCGTCCACCAGGCCGGCGCCTGCGCCATCGTCCATTCCGATGACGAGAATGGCATTCAGCGCCTGAACCAGGAAGCGGCCAAGGCATTGGGCGCGGGCCGTCGCATGGGCATCAATATCCCTGACGAGATCGTCTGGACCTGGCTCGCCATCAACCCGGCCAAGGCGATGGGCATCGCCGACCAGACCGGCAGCCTGAAGGTCGGCAAGATGGCCGACGTCGTGCTGTGGAACGGCAATCCCTTCAGCACCTATACCCGGCCGGAAAAGGTCTGGGTCGACGGCGCCTTGCTCTATGACGCCAATGATCCCAAGCGGCGCCCGGTAACCGACTTCGAACTCGGCCAGATCGGCGCGGGAGACGTGAAATGATGATGAAGACCGCAATCCGCGCCGCCGCCGCGCTGCTGGCCGTTGCCGCCTCGCCCATGGCCCTGACCCAGACCATCGCCATCACTGGCGCCACTCTGGCGATCGGTGACGGGTCGGAACCGATCCAGAATGGCACCGTGGTGATTTCCGCCGGCAAGGTGGTGGCCGCCGGGGCCGGCGTCGCCGTGCCGGCCGGCGCCAGGACCATCGACGCCAGCGGCAAATGGGTGACGCCCGGCATCGTCTCGGGCTTCTCGCGCGTGGGCCTGGCCGAAGTGCCCGGCGTCAAGGAAACCAACGACATCAACGCCCGCACGCCTTTCTCGGCCGCGATCGATGTTGCACCGGCAATCAACCCGCTGGCCAATCCGATCGCGATCAGCCGCACCGCCGGCGTGACCCGCGCGGTGGTGGTGCCCGCGACCGGCAACGGCATCTTTGCCGGGCAGGGCGCGGTGGTCGATCTGGGCGCCGACATGGACCCGATCACCAAGGCGCGCGCCTTCCAATATGTCGAGATGGGCGAAGAAGGGGCGGAGGATGCCGGCGGCAGCCGACCGGCCGCTTACCTCACCTTCAAGATGATGCTGCGCGAGGCGCAGGATTATGCCAAGGCCCCGGCCAGCTATGATGGCCGGTCGAAGGACGCTTTGCTCAACCGCGTCGATGCCGAGGCGCTGGTCCCGGTCGTCACCGGCGCGATGCCGCTGATGATCCATGTTGAAAGCGCGCGCGACATTCTCGGCGTGCTGGCGCTCCGGAAGGACTTCCCGGCGCTGAAGCTGATCCTCGCCGGCGCGACCGAGGGCTGGATGGTTGCCAGCCAGATCGCCGCCGCCAAGGTGCCGGTGATCGCCGGCGGGCTCGACGACCTGCCTTCCAGCTTCGAGAAGCTGGCCGCGACCCAGAGCAATGTCGGCCGCATGGTCAAGGCCGGCGTGCCCGTCGCCATGGGCCTGATGGACCGGGACGAAGCGCTGCAGCTGCGCCTCGCCACCCAGCAGGCGGGCAATATGGTCGCGCTCAACAAGGTGCCGGGCGCCACTGGCCTCAGCTGGGGCCAGGCGCTGCGCAGCATCACCTCCGCCCCGGCCGAGGCGATGGGGCTGGGCGACCGGATCGGCTCGCTCAAGGCCGGCAAGGCGGGCGACGTGGTGATCTGGGACGGCGACCCGCTGGAAATGGAATCGGCGCCGGTCGCGGTGTGGATCGACGGCATCCAGCAGCCGATCGACAATCGCCAGACCAAGCTGCGCGACCGCTACGCCACCCCGGCCGAAGGCAGCCTGCCCAAGGCCTATGAATGGTAAGATGGGGAAGGGGGCCACGGCCCCCTTTTTCATGCCGCGCACATCTGCCGGCAAAATGCGGGGGCCATGGCACCAAAGCGACCCCGCCTCGTTGGGGCAGGACGCAACCGCGATATAGGAGAGGCCCCATGCCCGATGAACTGAATGAAGCCCTTGAGCGGTTCCAGATGTTTGCTGCCCGCTTCAAACTGGATGATCTGATCGATACCGAAAGCGGCTTCACCGGCAACGACGCCGCTCTGCTGGCCGGCGAAGTCGAAATGGCCATCCAGACCAGAGGCATGCAAGACAGCCCCGAGCCGGATATAGACGGCAGCCTGTTCTAGGGGCCGTGAATCCAGCTGGGCGACGATAGAAGCGCACTATCTGGGCAAACTGCCCCCGGACGTAGCGGCAAGAACAATCAGCTATTCATGGAAGTCGTGCTGTAGACTGTTCGAAAGGGCAGTCCATGGCGCGACCTGCCGACCCATTCGATTAACCGGAAAAGGCGCCGCCTCTGGCTCTCGGTCATGGTCGACTTCTGACAGGAATGCTGCCCTCCCTGCGCGACAGGCGCCGCATGATCACGCGCGATTAGTAGGTCATCTGGCCGGTGACATTGCCGCCGTCGAGATAGCGGCAGACCAGCACCTCATCCTCGCCGCTGGCCACGGTGACGAGCGCACATCCCACCTGCGTCGTGTCGCGCCAGATCACCTGCGTGTAATGGCCGACATCTTCCCACTGGCCCGATGTGCTCACATCGGTGAACACGCCGTTCTTGAACGCCGCCTTCTCGTCGATCCACATGGTGACCATGTCTTCGGGCGTATAGGCGCCCTTGCTGCCCCGCCACAGATTCTCGCCCTCGGCGACCAGCGAACCATCATGTTCGAGATCGCTTAGCGTCTGGAGATTGGCGCCCCATCGCGCCGCGTCGGCGGCGAGCGCAGGGCTCCAGCTAAGGTTGGGCACGCCAATCTGGCCACGCTCCGCATTATGGGCGGCCAGGACGCGCTGGTCGAAATTGTCGAGCCGATTCTGGGCCTGGACCGGCAGAGCGGCGATAAGGCCCAGCAGAATGGCGGCTGACCGTTGTATCGATGGGCGCGTGAGAAGCTCCAGCATCATAAACTTCTCCTTGCTCTGATGGTAGATCGCGCGGGGCATCAGCCGAATTTTTCGAGCAGATATTGCGAGACCCAGATCTGGGTGCCAGCCAATTGGGGCAGCGCCAGCCTGGTCCGCTGGTCAAAGCGCAACTGCCGCGCCAGCCCATCGCCGATGGCCGCCCCGGCGGCCATCTCATGCGGGTTGAAACTGTTCCGCACCCGGCGCAGGGCGTCGCGCACGCGGTCGCCTTCCTCGCCGGCCAGGGTCGCGGGCAATGGCCCACCATAAGGGGTGCCGCTTGCGATCAGGCCGAGCAGGTTCGCAAAATCATCGGGTTGCATCTTCACCCATGGATGAGGGTGGATAATGGCCTTCGGGCGGAAGATCACGGCGGTTGCCGTCACGATCCCTCCCGTCAGATAGAGGTTCGGGCGTTGGCGGAGCGGGGGTTCCGTCGCAATCTGTGGCGCCAGCACTGGCGCCACCGTATCGCCGTAAAATTCCGACGCCCTTTGGCCGACGGTGGCGGTGCGGATGTCCGGCCAGCGAAGCTTGACCGCACCGGCCATCGTCTTGGGTCCATAGGGCGCCGAAAGGGCGACAAACTGGCCATGCTGGTCATAATAGCCGCCCTTGATAGTGCCGCTGGCGATGTTGACGTGCATCACATTGCGGCGATCAGCGGGGCGCACGATCCAGTCATAGCCCAGCCGGGCCTGGTCCTTGATCGATATGATTTCGGGGGTGATGCCCGTTCGTGCGGGCAGGGCGGCAATGAATTGCTCCACCCGGCCCGGCGCGAAGTCGATAAGGCCGCCCGAGACCAGCACGGCAATGTCGCTGGTCTGCAATCCATGCTGGGACTTCAGCCGATCGATATGGCCAGCCACGATGTCGACGCTCTGGGCGGCCATGGCGTCATCCGCTGCGGGGCCAAGTGGGCTGGCCAGTTCGGTTTCCACGAAGGCCTTGCCGGTGGGTTCCGGCGCCATGCGCTCGAAGCCTGAAAGCTTTCGTCGGCCCAGCTGGTCACGGTCAAACCGGTAGGCTGCGACGCTCATTCCGCCCCGCCGGATTTCGACGACGCCATAGGTTTTTTGCCGGTTCGCCTGCGCATTCGCCCTGGCTGGTATCAGGCCCGGTATCAGGGACAGGCCTGTGACCGATGCTGCCGTTGCGCCGATGAATGCGCGCCTGCTCCAAGCCATCGCTGTCCCCCATGTCCAGGCAGATGTCGGGGCCAATCCCGGCGCGCTGCGACAAACGGATTGCTATGACGATGTCGGGTGCGAAACAATCGGGCTATTCCGGATGGCCGATGGCGGAAAATCCTTAGGGGCGATGGCGCCGGGGCCGTGGCGTCTGTCCTACAGCGCCGGCTTTCCGCTATACCGTCGCTGGTTCTTTCCCATCGTCCGCGCGCGTCCTCGGCCTCGCACGATAATTTCCATCATCGGCACGAAAATGTCAGGATGTGCGGGAAATATGCGAAGTTAAGCGCGGCATTTCCTATTTTGCCGCTCTGGCCTCAGCCGCTGGTGGCGCCCCACACATCGCTGGCCTTCACGAAGCCCTTCTGGCCCTTCACGTCGAACGCGCACCAGCCGCTCGAGCAGGAACCGATCCGGCCGACCACGCCCTTCTCGGCGCGGAACAGGGTACGGCTGGTTTCGCTCGCGCCCTCGTGCATCGGTGCTTGCGCCGCGGTGACGATCGCCGTGGCGGTATCGCTCAGCAGGCGGACATGCATCCAGCCCTGGGCGCCGTCGGGATCTTCCACCTTGCGCCACAGGCCCAGCACCTGCACCACCTTCACCGGCAGGTCGCGGCGCTGATAGACCCAGTTGGACGGGTAATCGAGGCTGGGGCCGACGCGCATCCGCGCCTCGTCATGCGACAGCGACGCCCAATAGGGCACAGGCTTGGCCGGGGCCGCCGCCGCGCCGCTCATGTTGGTCAGTGCCGCGATCATGCCCGCGCCCAGCAGCAGGCGCTTCATGCCCGACCCTTTGCCCATATCACCCATGGTCTTTCCATACGCTTGTCCGGCCGGTCGCGACAAGCTTTCAATCGCAGGCAGCAGCATATCCGCTTGACCGGCGGGGCAGGCGGGAATAGCGGCCTTGCTATGGCCAGGAAACCGCGCCCCGCAACGCCGCGCGTCATCGTGACGCGCCGCCTGCCGCCCAATGTGGAGGCGCGCATGGCCGAACTGTTCGACGCCAGCTTCAATACCGGCGACATCCCCATGAACCGGGCCGAACTCGCCGCCGCCATGGCGCAGTGCGACGTGCTGGTGCCCTGCATCAGCGACCAGATCGACGCGGAACTGATCGCCAGCGCGCCCGACCGGCTGCAACTGATCGCCAGCTTCGGCAGCGGCGTCGACCATATCGACCTCGCCGCCGCGCGGACCAGGGGGGTGATCGTCACCAACACGCCCGGCGTGCTGACCGAAGACACCGCCGACATGACCATGGCGCTGATCCTCTCCGTGCCGCGCCGCCTGGCAGAGGGAGAGAAGCTGGTGCGCTCGGGCCAGTGGCATGGCTGGAGCCCGTCGGGGATGCTCGGCCACCGCATCGGCGGCAAGAAGCTGGGCATCATCGGCATGGGCCGCATCGGTCGCGCCGTCGCCCGCCGGGCGAGGGCCTTCGGCCTCTCCATCGCCTACCATAACCGCCACCGCCTGCCTTTCGAGGTGGAGCAGGAGCTGGAGGCCAGCTGGCATGACGATCTCGACGCGCTGCTGCGCGAATGCGACATCGTCTCGATCCATTGCCCGCTCAACGCCGACAGCCGCGGCCTGATCGATGCGCGGCGGATCGGTCTGATGCGGCCGGACGCCTATCTCATCAACACCTCCCGCGCGGAAATCACTGACGAGCCGGCGCTGATCGCGGCGCTTGCCGAAGCACGGATCGCCGGCGCCGGGCTTGACGTCTATGCCCATGAGCCAGCGGTCGATCCGCGGCTGCTGGCGCTCGCCAATGTCACCCTGCTGCCCCATGTCGGCTCGGCGACCTTCGAGGGGCGCGATGCCACCGGCGCCCGCGTCATCGCCAATATCCGCACCTGGGCCGATGGCCATCGCCCACCCAATCAGGTGCTTGAAGGCTGGGTCTGATCGCTGCGCGCGCGGAACAATGCGCGCCTTCCTCCGTTTGGAAACATCAGAGAAACGGAAGGAATCCCACCATGATTCGTCTTGCCATCATTGCCCTCGTGATTGCGGCCGTGCTCGCCATCCTCGGCTTCGGCGGCGCCGCCGGCACCTTTGTCGGCATCGCCAAATTGCTGTTCGGCATCGCCATCGCCCTGTTCCTGATCTTCCTCGTCCTCGGCCTTCTGGCTGGCAAGGGAATCAAGGATGCGATAGACTGACACGCATGATCGAGATTGGCGCTGGAGTGGATGAAACCGGGCGGTTGCTGCGCGATGAGGCCGGCTTCCTGCTCCAGCGCGATCTGGGCGGCACCTGGCGATTGGTGCTGCTGCGGGTGCCGGTCGACCATGTGGAAAAGCGGGTCCGGGTGCGCGGCTATTATGCCGGCGACGACATTGTCGAAGCGGACGGCGTAGCCGCCGCCTGAACCGGCATCGGGCCATCTTGCCAGAATCGTTGCGCCGCGCGATCAGTTGCGCCCATGCGCAAGATCATTTCCCTGATGCTCGCCGTTGCGGCGCCCGCCCTGGCCCAAGCCCAGACTCCCCATGACCAACTGATCCAGGTGATCGACGATCACTGGAAATGGTATCTGTCTGTCCATCCGGTGGAAGCGACCGCACGCGGCGTGCGCGACTATGACGACCAGATTTCGGACCTGTCGCTTGGCGCGCGGGATGCGCAGATCAAGGTGGAGCAGGGTTTCGTCACGCGCCTCGACGCCGTTCCCGAGGGCGGGCTGGACGCCGCCGACAAGGTCAATCGCGCGGTGCTGCTATGGATGCTGCGCGACGATATCGCCAGCGACAAGCATCAGGCCGAACGGCTGATGCTCTTCACCACTTACTATAGCTGGCATCAGGGCTTTTCCGGCATGGCCGACGGCCTGCCTTTCTACACCCGCGCCGATTATGAGAGCTATCTGAAGCGCCTCGCGCTCTACCCCAAGCAGAATGGTGACGGCATGGCGATCACCCGCCAGGCGATCAAGGGCGGCTATGTGCTGCCCTGTTCGGTGCTGGGCGGCTTTGCCAAGGGGATCAGCGGCATCGTCGCCGGGGCGCCGGAAGGAACGCGCTTCTACGAGCCCTTCACCCGCACCAAGCCGCGCGACATCAGCGATGCCGATTGGGCGGCGCTACAGGCGCGCGCGGTGGCGGTGATCCGCGATGTCATCACGCCGGAATATGGCAAATGGCACGACCTGTTCGTGGCGGACTATCTGCCCAAATGCCGCAAGAGCGACAGCGTATCGACGCTGCCGGGTGGCGCGGCCTGGTATGCCAGTCGGGTGCGCACCCACACCACCACCGACCTGACCCCTGATCAAATCCACCAGATCGGGCTGGATGAGGTCGCCCGCATCGGCAAGCGGATGGACGCGATCGCGGCCAAGGCCGGCTATCCCAGCCGTGCCGCCTTCATCCAGCATCTGCGCACTGATCCCAGCTATTACGCCAAGACGCCCGAGGAACTGCTGCGCGTTGCCGCGCGCCAGGCCAAGGCGATCGACGGCCTGCTGCCGCGCTATTTCGCCACGCTGCCGCGCCTGCCCTATGGCATCAAGTCGATCCCGGCTGCCGAGGCGGAGGGGACGACCACGGCCTATTATGGCCCCGGCGCGCCCGAGGCAGGAATTTCCGGCACCTATTGGGTCAACACCTCGAAGCTGGACCAGCGGCCCTTCTGGGAATTGCCGGCGCTGACCGCGCATGAGGCGGTGCCGGGCCATCACAATCAGATCGCACTGCAGCAGGAATTGCCGCTGCCGCCGTTCCGCAAATATCTCGCCGGCTTCACCGCCTATGTCGAGGGCTGGGCGCTCTACACCGAATATCTGGGCGAGGAGATGGGCCTCTACGACACGCCCGAGAAGATGATGGGCCGCCTGTCCTACGAGATGTGGCGCGCCTGCCGCCTGGTGGTCGACACCGGCATCCATGCCAAGGGCTGGGACAAGGCGAAGGCGGTCACCTTCATGAAGGCGAACAGCGCTCTGAGCGACGCCAATATCGATGCGGAGGTCAATCGCTATATCAGCTGGCCGGGGCAGGCGCTGGGCTACAAGCTGGGCGAGATCAAGATCCGCGAACTGCGCGCGCGGGCGGAACAGCAACTCGGGGCCAAATTCGACCTGCGCCGTTTCCATGATGCAGTGCTGTCGCAGGGGGCGGTGCCGCTCACCGTGCTGGAAAGCCAGATCGACGGCTGGATCGCCGCGGAAAAGGCGCGCTGAAAAGAGCGCCAATAAAGGCAAGATATGGGGCGGGGCGGGAGCGATTTCCACACCCCCCGCACAATAAAAGTGCGGCCTTTGTGCGTGTCGCTGCGAATGATTTTCAGTAAGCGAAAATGGCGGAAATAAAGGCGGTTTCGACCATTTTGTCCCTTTGACTTGGCGGTGGCAATCTGTATGCCACCGCTCATCGGGACACACTTGCTTCGACCATCGGTTGGGGCGCCTCCCTCCACCTTGCCGCGTCTTCGTGGCTTCTGGTGGGAACGCGACGCTTCCTTCCGCATGGCCGGGCCTATGCGAGGAGACGCATATCTTATGACCGCCACCGGACAGGATACTCTCGGCACGCGCGACACGCTCAATGTCGGCGGCAAGGACATCGCCTATTATTCGTTGGAAAAGGCAGCTGCGAAGCTTGGAGACGTTTCGCGCCTGCCTTTCTCGATGAAGGTGCTGCTGGAAAATCTGCTGCGCTTCGAGGATGGCGTGACCGTCACCACCGACGATATCAAGGCGATCGTCGATTGGCAGAATGACAAGGGCAAGGCGGAGCGCGAGATCCAGTATCGCCCGGCGCGCGTGCTGCTGCAGGACTTTACCGGCGTGCCCTGCGTCGTCGACCTGGCCGCGATGCGCGACGCGATGAATGCGCTGGGCGCCGACGCCAGCAAGATCAACCCGCAGGTGCCCGTCCACCTCGTCATCGACCATTCGGTCATGGTCGACGAGTTCGGCACGCCCCGCGCGTTCCAGGACAATATGGAGATCGAATATCAGCGCAACATGGAGCGCTACGACTTCCTGAAATGGGGCAGCAAGAGCCTCGCCAATTTCTACGCCGTGCCGCCGGGCACCGGCATCTGCCATCAGGTGAACCTGGAAAATATCGCCCAGGGCGTCTGGTCGAGCGAGGGGGCCGATGGTGCCACCATCGCCTATCCCGACACCTGCGTCGGCACGGATAGCCACACCACCATGGTCAATGGCCTGGGCGTGCTGGGCTGGGGCGTCGGCGGGATCGAGGCGGAAGCGGCGATGCTGGGCCAGCCGGTATCGATGCTGATCCCCGAAGTGGTGGGCTTCAAGTTCACCGGCAATTTGAAGGAAGGCGTGACCGCCACCGATCTGGTGCTGACCTGCACCCAGATGCTGCGCGCGCGCGGCGTGGTCGGCCGCTTCGTCGAATATTTCGGCCCCGGCCTTGCCACGCTCAGCCTCGCCGACCGGGCGACGCTGGCCAATATGGCGCCCGAATATGGCGCGACCTGTGGCTTCTTCGGCATCGACGACAAGACGCTCGACTATATGCGCCTCACTGGCCGCAGCGACGAGAATATCGCGCTGGTCGAGGCCTATGCCAAGCAGCAGGGCTTCTGGATCGATCCGTCGATAGAGCCGATCTTCACCGATACGCTGGAGCTGGACCTGTCCACCGTGGTGCCCAGCCTGGCTGGTCCCAAGCGCCCGCAGGACCGCGTTGCGCTTCCGCAAGTGGATGACGTGTTCAACGCCGACATGGAGAAGACCTACAAGAAGGCGCAGACCCGCGTTCCGGTCGAGGGCAAGGATTATGACATTGGCGATGGCGACGTCACCATTGCCGCGATCACCAGCTGCACCAACACCTCCAACCCCAATGTGCTGATTGCCGCCGGCCTGGTCGCCAAGAAGGCGAATGAGCTGGGCCTCAAGCCCAAGCCCTGGGTCAAGACCTCGCTGGCGCCCGGTAGCCAGGTCGTCACCGACTATCTGGAAAAGGCGGGCCTTCAGGCGCATCTCGACGCGATCGGCTTCAACCTGGTGGGCTATGGCTGCACCACCTGCATCGGCAATTCGGGACCGCTCGCCGAGCCGATCAGCAAGGCGATCAACGAGAATGGCCTGGTTGCGGCCGCCGTTATCTCGGGCAACCGCAACTTCGAAGGCCGCGTGTCGCCCGACGTGCGCGCCAACTTCCTCGCTTCGCCGCCGCTGGTCGTCGCCTATGCGCTCAAGGGCACGGTGATCGAGGATTTCATCACCACCCCGATCGGCACGAGCAAGGATGGCGAAGCGGTCTATCTCAAGGACATCTGGCCGACCAATGACGAGGTCGCGACCACCCTGGCGGGGGCGGTCGACCGGGAGATGTTCCGCGCCCGCTACGCCAATGTCTACAAGGGCGACGCCCATTGGCAGGCGATCGAGGTGACCGGGTCGGACACCTACAAGTGGCGTGCCGGGTCGACCTATGTCGCCAACCCGCCCTATTTCGAGGGGCTGACCATGACCCCGGCGCCGGTCACGGACATCATCGGCGCCATGCCGCTGGCGATCTTCGGCGACTCGATCACCACCGACCACATCTCGCCGGCCGGTTCGATCAAGGCGACCTCGCCCGCAGGCAAGTGGCTGAGCGAGCATCAGGTCGCCCAGGCCGACTATAACAGCTATGGCTCGCGCCGTGGCCATCATGAAGTCATGATGCGCGGCACCTTCGCCAATATCCGCATCAAGAATCTGATGCTCGACGGCGTCGAAGGCGGCATGACCAGCTATCAGGGCGAAGTCATGCCGATCTATGACGCGGCGATGAAGCACAAGGCCGACGGCACGCCGCTGGTCGTGATCGGCGGCAAGGAATATGGCACCGGATCGTCGCGCGACTGGGCGGCCAAGGGCACCAACCTGCTCGGCGTGCGCGCCGTGATCGTCGAAAGCTTCGAGCGCATCCACCGCTCGAACCTGGTCGGCATGGGCGTGTTGCCCCTGGTGTTCAAGGACGGCCAGACCCGCGACACGCTGGGCCTCAAGGGCGATGACAGCTTCACCATCACCGGTGTCGCCGACCTCAAGCCGCGCCAGGATGTCGAAGTGCAGGTCACCCGCGCCGACGGTTCGACCTTCAGCTTCACCGCGCTTTGCCGCATCGATACCGTCAACGAGCTGGAATATTTCCTCAACGGCGGCATCCTGCAATATGTGCTGCGCAAGCTGGCCGCCTGAGCGCTTGATCGCTTGACGCGCTGAGCTAAGGAATGAGGGCTTCTCCCGGAAGGGAGAGGCCCTTTTTCTTGGGGGTGGATGGTGGCGCTGTTCGTGGAGATCGTCGGCTGGGCCGGCGCGATATTGGTGCTGATCGCCTATGTCGGCGTCTCGACCGGGCGGCTGTCGGGTGGGTCGGCGACCTTCCAGTGGCTGAACGCCGTCGGCGCCGCCTTCTTCATCCTCAACACCTGGTGGCATGGCGCCTTCCCGTCGATGGTGCTCAACATCATCTGGGCGGTGGTCGGCTTTACCACCCTGTGGCGCATCTTCCGTCGGAGAATGTCCCCGTCATGACCCGCTTCATCGACCTCAGCCACGCCATCGAACATGGCATGACCACCTATAAGGGCGTCGCCGCGCCGCATATCTGCGATTACTGGACCCGCGAACAGTCGCGCGCCAACTATGCCGATGGCAGCGCGTTTCAGATGGGACGGATCGACATGGTGTCGAACACCGGCACCTATCTCGATGCGCCCTTCCACCGCTTCGAGGAGGGCGATGATCTCTCCATGCTCGATCTCGACCGGCTGGCCAGCCTGCCGGCGATCGTGGTGCGCAGGCCGTTCGAGGCCGTGGGCCTGGCGACCGACGCCGCCGATCTGGATGGGATCGATGTCGCCGGCCGCGCGGTGCTGGTCCACACCGGTTGGGACCGGCACTGGCGTACGCCGGCCTATTATGAGGATCATCCCTTCCTGACCGAAGCGGCGGCGCAGATGCTGGTGGCGCGCGGCGCTCGGCTGGTCGGCATCGACAGCCATAATATCGACGATACCCGCCCCGGCACCGGTCGCCCGGTCCATCGCGAGCTGCTGGGTGCCGGCGTGCTGATCTGCGAACATATGACCAATCTGGGCGCGCTGCCGGATGCGGGCTTCTCCTTCACTGCCGTGCCGCCCAAGATCGTCGGCATGGGCACATTCCCGGTGCGGGCCTTCGCGCAAGTCGATCCGGCATGATCTTGTGATGTCGCGCTGAAGCATGACATCGCTGTTAGGCTTCGGCTTTCACTTGAACTGAGAGGCGTTAGCGCCGATACTATGACGATCGGCCGAGAAAGGCCGTCCAAGGAGATTTTACCCATGGCCAATTGGTCCGACCCCCGTTCCGATATCGCAGGCTTTGGCAATGCCAGCGCCGCGCGCAGCGAGGCGTTCGATGCCGGGCTGCGCAAATATATGCTGTCGGTCTATAATTATATGGCGAGCGGCGTGCTGCTGACCGGTGTCGTCGCGATGCTGTTCGCGTCGAGCGGTCTGGCGCTCCAAATCCTCGCCGGCCCCGGCATCCTGAAATATGTCATCATGTTCGCGCCGCTGGCTTTCGTCATGGTGATGAGCTTTGGCATCAACAAGCTGTCGACCGTCGCGATGCAGAGCCTGTTCTGGGCCTATGCCGCCGTGATGGGCCTGTCGCTGTCGTCGATCTTCCTGGTCTATACCGGCACGTCAATCGCGCAGACCTTCTTCGCGACCGCTGCGGCCTTCGCCGGTCTCAGCCTGTTCGGCTACACCACCAAGAAGGATCTGTCGGGCTTCGGCACCTTCCTGATCATGGGCGTGGTCGGCCTGCTGGTCGCGAGCCTGATCAACATCTTCCTGCGCTCCAGCATGATGGATCTGGTGATCAGCGCCGTCGGCGTGCTGCTGTTCGCGGGCCTGACCGCCTATGACACGCAGAAGATCAAGAGCATCTATGCCTATGTCGCCGGCACGGAGATGATGGGCAAGTCGGTGGTGATGGGGGCGCTGAACCTCTATCTCGACTTCATCAACATGTTCCTGTTCCTGCTGCGCCTGTTCGGCGATCGTCGCTGATAGCGGTCGAACGGCAAGTCAAAAAAGGCCCGGCGGACATCTCCGCCGGGCCTTTTGCTTTGTTGGGAAGGGGCAGGCTCAGCCCTGTTTCTGCATCTCGGCGATCAGGGCGTTGTCGATCTCCTTCTGCCTCTTATAGGCTGGGCGTTCGCGCAACCGGGCGGCATAGGCCTCGAATGCCGGGCGGCTGGGGATGGTGCCGAAGGTGAGCCCCCAGTCGATCTGCGCGCCGACATAGACGTCCGCCGCGGTGAAGGTGCCGCCGCAGATCCAGCTGCGGCCGGTGACCGCCGTTTCCAGCGTATCGAGCGTGTCGTCGAGCGAGCCATAGCCCGCGCTGCGCTCGCGTCCCTCGGGCAGGACGAAGCCCATCGCCTTGTTGGTGACGGCGGCCTCCACCGGTCCGGCAGCAAAGAAGAGCCAGCGATAATAGTCGGCTCGGTCATCGGTCGCCGGCGCCAGGCCGGCGGCGGGGAAGGCATCGGCCAGATAGGCGCAGATGGCGGCGCATTCGGTCACCACCTTGCCGCCATGAACGATCGCCGGCACCTTGCCCATCGGGTTGATCGCGCGATAGTCGGCGGTCTTCATGCCGCCGGCATAATCCAGGATCACCGCCTCATAGGGGGCGCCGACCTCCTCCAGCATCCAGCGGGCAATCTGCCCGCGCGACATGGGGTTGGTATAGAGAAGAACCGGGTCCGCCATTGTGCATTCTCCTTGGAAAGTGGCCGGAACATATCATGAACGATATGTTCCGGCCAGTCCGATCATTGCGCCGGGCTTGCGGCCGGGGCCGCCGCCGGCTTGTCGCGATAGCGATCGAACCAGGCGATGATCGCCGCCGCCTTGGCCGCCGATTGCGACGGGCGGGCGGCGATGCCGCCATGGCTCGCGCCCGGCACCTTGACCAGCGCGGTGGGCACGCCCCGTATCTGCAGCGCGCCATAATATTGCTCCGCTTCGCTGACCGGGGTGCGATAATCCTCGCTGCCCACCACCACCAAAGTCGGCGTCTTGACGTTGCCAACCAGGCTGAGCGGCGAGCGGTTCCAATAGCCCATCGGATCTTCCCAGGGCTTGGCCGGGAACCAGTAGCGCGAGGTGAAGAGGGTATTGTCCATGGTCAGCGCCTCGCTGATCCAGTTGATCACCGGCTTCTGCGTGGCGGCACCCTTGAACCGGTCGGTCTTGCCGATGATCCAGCTGGTCAGCACGCCGCCGCCCGAACCGCCGGTGACGAACAGATTGTCCGGATCGGCCACGCCCGCAGCGATCGCGGCATCGACCGCGGCCATCAGGTCGCCATAGTCGTCGCCGGGATATTTATGATGGATCAGCTGGGCGAATTCCTCGCCATAGGAGGTGGAGCCGCGCGGGTTGGTGTAGAGCACGGCATAGCCGGCGGCGGCATAAAGCTGGTCGTCGGTCGAGAAATGCGGGCCATAGGCGGTGTGCGGGCCGCCATGGATTTCCAGCAGCAGTGGCACGCGGGTGCCGGGCTGATAGCCGGGCGGCGTCACGAGCCAGGCCGGCACGGTGCGGCCGTCAGGCGCGGTGACGGCCAGTTCCTTCACCTGTCCCAGCGCCTTGTGGCCCAGGAAATCCTCATTGAGGCGCGTGAGCTGCCGGCTCTTGCCGCCGCTGCTGACCGACAGGTCGGCCGGGCGCAACGCCGATCCGCTGGTGAAGGCGAGCGTGCCATTGGCCGCGACGCTGAAATCGCCGCCGCTATAGGGGCGATCGAAGGCGGTGCCGGTGAGGCCGCTTGCCAGTTCGGTGACATGGCCGTCGAGGGTGATGCGGGCAAGACGGTTGACGCCGCGCTCGTCATATTGGGCGTAGAGCGACTTGCCGTCGGCTGCCCAATAGGCGCGATCGATGCTGCGGTCGAAACTGGCGGTGATCGCATGGGCGCCGCTGCCGTCGCGGTTCATGACGTAGAGATAGGTGTTCTGGTAGGACAGGCGCTTGTCGTCATAGCCGAGATAGGCGATCTTGCTGCCGTCCGGCGAGACGACCGGCGCGACATCGGGACCGTCGCGGCTGGTGAGCGGGCTGATCGCGCCCGAGGCGATGTCGAGCGTGTAGATTTCCGGATCGAATATCTTCTGCTGCCAGTCGGGCTTGCGCACGGCGCTGAACAATATGGCGCGGCCATCGGGCGTCCAGCTCAACGGGCCGCCATCCTGATAGTCGCCAAAGCTCAGCTGCCGCGCCGGGCCGCCATCGGCCGACACCAGGAAGATATGGTCATAGCCGGCCTGGACATAGCCGCCGCCATCATTGCGATAATCGACCCGGTCGATCACCTCCAGCGGCTTGGCCCATTCGGCACCCTCCGGCTTGTCGGGCGCCTTGCCCAGCTTCATCGGGTCGGCGGGCACGCGCATGATATAGGCGAGGGACTTGCCGTCGGGCGACCAGGTGACCGACTGCGGGCCGTCGGGCAGGGTGGTGACGCGCACGGTGGCGCCGGTGTCGAGCCAGCGCACGAACAGCTGCGGCTTGCCCGCATCGGCGGCGATATAGGCGATGCGCTTGCCATCGGGCGACCAGCGCGGCTGGCTGGCGTCGGCGACCAGCGGGCGCTGCGCGCCGGTGGCGGTGTCGACCAGCCAGATCGCGCCCTTCTGCCGGTCGGTCATGATGTCGCCCTGGCGGCGGACATAGGCGACGCTCTTTCCGTCGGGGCTGATCTGCGGATCGGTCGCAACCTGCAGCGCGAAGATGTCGCGGCCCTCGAACCTGGACGACGGGGCGGCCGACTGGGCGGCGAGCGGCAGGGGGGAGAGGGCGGCGCCGAGCAGCAGCGCGGCCAGTAGCTTGTGTCGCATGAAAACCTCGAAACGGAAGAATGGCGCGAGACTTGCCGGATTTTCCTTTCGTTTCAAGTGCAACTCGTGGCCGGGGCGCGACGGATGGTGCCGCGCCCCGGCTGTCGCTTCAGCAGCCCGCGCCCATCGCGCCGGCCAGCATGCCGCCAAGGCCGCCCTTGCATTTCTTCTTCTTGGGTGGCGGATTGTCGCCCGAGGCGTCGGCACTGTCGTCACTGCCCTGGCTCATCATCGATCCCATGTCCGGGCCATTGAGCATCCACATGGTGTTGGAACGATAGCGCACGCGGGCGATCCATTCCGGTTTCCAGGCGATCTTGGGATCGGCCGGGCGCGGCGGCCAGGCGAAATTGGCTTCCGGGCCATAGGCGTAGAGGCTGCCCATCAGCATCTCGCCGCCCGACTGCACCACCTGCGACGGCACGGTGCAACTGGTCTGGCTGGGCGGCATGACGATCTTGTCGCCGATCAGCTTGCGCACGGCACCGGGCGAAAGCCAGTCCCACACCGGCCCGCCAAAGGCCTGACTGGCTGATGACGCCCACCACACCATGTCGCCGCCCTGCTTGGCCGCGAATACCCAGGCATAATAGCCGGTCGCATTGGGCACCGCGTTCCAGCTCAACTGGGTGGCGCCGCCCGCCGCCGGGCTGGCGCGGCCCGTGATCGGCGTCATGAAGTCCTGGTTCAGCGCGAACTTGATTTCGGGCGAATAATTGCCGGCGATGCGATGGTCGCCGATCAGCGAGGAATTGCCCGACAGCGTCTTGCGCGTCTGGCCATTGGGCCATTCGCCATAGGTCTTGCTGTTGGTGAAGCGGACCTGCCATTCCTGCGGGATCGCCGCGCCGGTCATGTAGAGGCCGGGCGGAAACTGGCCGCGCGCGACCTTGGCGAAATCGATCACCACCGGCTGGTTCGGCCCGGCGGTCGCGCCGCATCCCCAATAGATGAGCAGCCGCCCCTTGGGCTTCTCTCCGGGCAGCGCCGGCTCGTCGCTCGGCGTGACCTTGGGCGTGACCAGCGGGACGGAGGCGCCCAGCCGGGCACCGGCGGGCATATAATGCTCGGCTGCCGGCGAACCGCTCGCGGCCTGGGTCGACCCCAGGCGCAGCACCAGTTCATGGATAGGCTGGTTGCCGCCGCCCATCATCATCGACATGGCCCCGCCCATGCCACCGCCGCCAGCCATCGCGGCCATGCCGGACATGGTGCCGGCATCCATCGAATAGCGGGCGATCGGTCCGCCGGCCTGCTGGCTGGCGCCGGGCGTGGCGAGAAGGACGAAGCTGAAGCTGAGCAGCGCGGCGCGTGGCGCGGCGGACCGCAGATGAAGCGAAGTGGACATGCATTCCCCTATGAAAGCGTGGAAGACATGCGACCTTTCTGTTCTGGAGTCGGCTTAGCAGAATTTAAGGGGGGCGGGGAGAGGGGCGCGCCGCTAGGCGACCTGCCTTCCCGTTTTAGCTTTTGTCAGCCTTGCCCTTGCCGCTGGCCGGGAAATAGCCGCCGCAGCGCCGTGTGCCATACAAAGTGGAACCGGTGCCGAATGTCGCGGGAGTAAAGGCGACGGCCTGCACCGGCACGCTGACGCCGGGCACGCGGCGCGCCAGCATGGTCTGCACGGCGGCGATCTGGGGCGCATCCACCGGCGCAAAGATCGGACCCTGCGGCAGGTCGAAATAATCGACGAAGCCGCCGCCGCGAATGCTGCTATTGCCTGATGCGATCGCCTGCCTGGTCAATTGCTGCCGATGGGAGAGCGCGTCGAACCGGCCGAGATAGACGACCTGGCCCGGCTTCGCCTCGAACTGGAGCGAGGCGGCGTTGAAGCAGAGCGCCCAGCTGTCCTGCTGCGAATAGCTGCGCACGACCCAGCGCCCCGGCTTGACGGGAACCATCAGATAGCCGTCGAGGAAATTCTTCTGCTTGGCTTCGAACAGCGCGGTGCCGCTGAAAGGCCCACTGGAAAGCCGGGCTTCCGCATCGACATAGGTGGAGAGCAGCAGCTTGAACGCCGAGTGCATCGACGGCGCCGGTTGCCACCAGTCGGTCTTGATGATGACCAGCGCCTCTTCGGATTGGGGCGTGAGAATGATCTGGCCGGGCGCCTTGGCGTTGGCGACATGCGGCGATAGCGCGCCGCCCAACGCAACAACTGCACCGAGCGCTGCCGCCCATTTTCCAATCATGACCATGTTTTCCCCAATCCCTGCGGACCCAATCCGTCCTGCCGATCTGACCGCAATTCCCTAATAATTGCGCAACGGCCGCCGCGCGCATGTGGGGCGGGGGAATCAGGTCCGCGCGAACTGCCCATGGCGCAGGAAATGCGCGACCTGATCGACGACGGGGCGGGTGTAGATCATCGCGGTGTGAGCGACGGGCAGGGTGATATGATCGCTTTCGCCCGGACAATGGGTGGCGGCGACGCTGACCTTGCCGTCATTGGGCGCGCGGAAGATGCGGCCGGGGAGCAGGCCGTTCATCGGCCGGTCGCCCGCGATGATGCCGAGCGGATAGTCGACCTCGCCCAGCGCCGCCAGCGTGGCCGCGTCGCGGCGGGTGCGCAGCAGCGCGCCGGCCTGGTTCAGGATCAGCGGATGGAGGCGCAGGCGGTAGAGAAGGTCGGCAATCTCGCTGCCGCCATTGGGCGTGCCGAGCATGACGACGCGGCCGAGATGATCGGGGCGATGGCGCGCGAGACAGGCGCGTAGCATCAGTCCGCCCATCGAATGGCCGACGCAATGCACGGTCTGGGCCTGATAGGCCGGGCTGGCGATGATGCGGGCGTGGAGATGATCGACGACGCGGGCGAGCGGCCAGCGCCAGCTTGGATAGCCGATATTGGCGACGTCATATCCCGCCCCGCGCAAGCGACGCGCGAGCAAAGCGGTCTGGACCTGATGCCCGCCAAAGCCGTGGAGGAGGATGACGGATTCAGTCATTTTCTTCGAGTGGCTCATATTCCCCGGTCTCGAAGTTGCGCAGCCATGCCGACCCGATCGGGCTGTCGATCAGGTGCAGCCAGCTATCGTCCGCGTTCAGCACCTTGCCGATCGCGATATAGTCGGCCTTGCGGGCGTCTAGCTGTTCATCGTTCAGGTCGCGATAATCACCCCTGATCCGCCATCCGCTGTCTGGATCGGAATCGCCTTCCTCCGTCATGTCGGGCTGTTCGCGATAGAGGTAATAGACCGGCACATTATCATCGAGCACGCAGCGGTCGACCATGCAGCGGTCCCAATAGGCACGCCTTGGCGGTTCTGCCGGACCTCGCCTGTCACCGTCATAGATGAGGTCGATGATGTGGAAGGACTGAAATGCGAGCATGCTACCTTCGCGTAGTTGCGGCATGTCGGACGGCGTATTCGCCAATATGCCGGTCCAGCCGTCCGGCGCGATGCTTTTTACTTCCACCCACATGCGTTCGGCATCCCATTCGCGGCCGGGCGGATGGCTGCGGATCACCAGCTTGACCAGATCATCAGGTCGCAAGGCGTCGATCCGTTCGGCCGAGGGCAGGAAATAGGTGTAGGGCGCGCCGGCCTGGATCGGGCGTGGATCGTCAATCGACCAGGAGCCGAAGAGACGACGACGGAGGTTATGGAGACGATCATTGAGGCGCATGATCGATTGATAGCGAGGCGCGCGGCGCGCGCCTACCCACCCCCGGCCCCTCCCTGAAAGGGAGGAGGGAACAGGAGGGGCGCCCGCAAACAAAAAGGGCGACCCAAGCGGGTCGCCCTTTTTGTTTTAAGCTCCAAAGCCGCTTATTTCGTGCCTTCCGGCGTCTTGGCCTTGCCGCCCTTCTTGCCGCCCTTCTTGGGCGCGGCGGGGGTGATCTGGAAGGCGAGCGCCTCGTCCTTCATATGGACATGGACCTCGCCGCCATGGACCAGCTTGCCGAACAGCAATTCCTCGGCCAGCGGCTGCTTGATCTTTTCCTGCATCAGGCGGCCCATCGGGCGGGCACCATAGAGCTTGTCATAGCCCTTCTTGGTGAGCCAGGCCTTGGCATCCTCGTCCAGGGTGATGTGGACGTCGCGGTCGGCCAGTTGCAGTTCCAGTTGCAGCACGAACTTGTCGATGACGCGGGCGACGATTTCCGGCGGCAGATAGCCGAACGGCACGATCGCATCGAGGCGGTTGCGGAACTCGGGGGTGAAGAGCTTCTTCACCGCGTCTTCCTGCACATCCTCGCGGGTCAGCTCGCCAAAGCCGATCGATTCCTTCGCCATGTCCGACGCACCGGCATTGGTGGTCATGATGAGGATGGTGTTGCGGAAATCGACGGTCTTGCCGTGGTGATCGGTCAGGCGGCCATTGTCCATCACCTGCAGCAGGATGTTGAACAGGTCCGGATGCGCCTTCTCGATCTCGTCGAGCAGCAGGACGCTGTGCGGCTGCTGGTCGACGGCGTCGGTCAGCAGGCCGCCCTGATCATAGCCGACATAGCCCGGAGGGGCGCCGATCAGGCGGCTGACCGAATGGCGTTCCATATATTCCGACATGTCGAACCGCTGCAGCGGGATGCCGAGCAGGGTCGCGAGCTGGCGTGCCACCTCCGTCTTGCCGACGCCGGTGGGGCCGGAGAAGAGATAGTTGCCGATCGGCTTGTCGGGATCGCGCAGACCGGCGCGCGACAGCTTGATCGCGGAGGACAGCACCTCGATCGCCTGATCCTGGCCGAAGACGACGCGTTTCAGATCGGTGGTCAGCGATTCCAGCACGCTCTTGTCGTCCGACGACACGGTCTTGGGCGGGATGCGCGCCATGGTGGCGATGACCGCTTCGATCTCCTTGGGGGTGATCGTCTTCTTGCGCTTGGAGGGCACCACCAGCATCTGCATCGCGCCCACTTCGTCGATCACGTCGATCGCCTTGTCCGGCAGCTTGCGGTCGTTGATGTAGCGCGCCGACAGCTCGACCGCCGCCTTGATCGCGTCCGGCGTATATTTGACGTGATGATGTTCCTCGAACGCGGTGCGCAGGCCGGTCAGGATCTTGATCGTATCCTCGACCGAAGGCTCGTTCACGTCGATCTTCTGGAAGCGCCGCAGCAGCGCGCGGTCCTTCTCGAAATGGTTGCGGAATTCCTTGTAGGTGGTCGAACCGATGCAGCGGATCGTCCCGCCAGACAGCGCGGGTTTCAGCAGGTTCGAGGCGTCCATCGCGCCGCCGCTGGTCGCGCCGGCGCCGATGACGGTGTGGATCTCGTCGATGAAGAGGACCGCATGCGGCATCTTCTCCAGTTCGGTGACGACCGCCTTCAGCCGCTCCTCGAAGTCGCCGCGATAGCGGGTGCCGGCCAGCAGCGCGCCCATGTCGAGCGAGTAGATGACGGCTTCCTTGAGCACGTCGGGCACTTCGCCCTCGACGATCTTGCGCGCCAGGCCTTCCGCGATCGCGGTCTTGCCGACGCCCGGATCACCGACATAGAGCGGGTTGTTCTTCGAACGGCGGCACAGGATCTGGATGGTGCGGTCGACTTCCGACGACCGGCCGATCAGCGGATCGACCTTGCCGCGTTCCGCCTTCTCGTTGAGGTTGACGGTGAACTGCTCCAAGGCACTGTCCTTCTTGCCCTTGCCGTCCTGCACCTTCTTTTCCTCCTCGGCTGCCCCCTTGGTCTCCTGACGCTCGGGCGTGGGCGTGCCCTTGCCGACGCCGTGGCTGATGTAGCTGACGGCATCGAGGCGGCTCATGTCCTGCTGCTGCAGGAAATAGACGGCATAGGATTCGCGTTCGGAGAAGAGCGCGACGAGCACATTGGCGCCCGTCACCTCATCCTTGCCGGACGACTGGACATGGAGGATGGCGCGCTGGACGACGCGCTGGAAGCCGCTGGTGGGCGAGGGGTCGCTGGCGCCCTCTACCTTCAGGCTGTCGAGTTCGGTGTCGAGATACTGGGTGACGGCATCGGCCAGTTCGCCCAGTTCCACGCCGCACGCCTGCATCACCTTCGACGCATGTTCATCGTCGATCAGCGCGAGAAGCAGATGCTCCAGCGTCGCATATTCATGCTTGCGCTCGGACGCATGGGTCAGCGCATTGTGCAGGGTGGTTTCAAGGGCGGCTGCGAAAGATGGCATGTCTTTTCTACTCCTGGCCCCGGTTAGGGGCTGACTTGAACCTTATGTCGGCATTGCTCGACGACGGTTCAAGGGAGAGGCCCTGACCGCCGGAATTGCCAGACTGCCCATGCCCGGTGGAGCCCATGGTCGGGCCGTCAGGGGCGAGGCGCGGGTTCATCGCTTGAATAACGCCTCGGCAGTTGCCTTATGGTTAACGGCGCTTTCAATTTTTGTTCGAGTGCGGGTGATTTCGGTTTCCAGCGCCCTGATGCGCGCTTCCAGTTCCGCAACGGACAGGGGACCCAGATCCTGTCGGAGCAGTTGGGCCAGCGGATCATCGGCCTTTCTCGGCAGATCATTGTCCATGTCCATAAAGGGTAATGTTGACCCTGTAGGCTAGTCTGTCAATAAGAAGCGAAGCTCCGTCCGTCGATTTTGGGTGCGGCGCAATATCTCTGGCCCGGGGGGGCGCATATGATCCTCGACAGTTTCACGATTCCATCGCAGATGACGGCCATCGGCATCCCGGTGCCGGGCGGTCCCGACGCCCTGGTGCCCGAACAGCGGCCGGTGCCGGTGCCCGGCGAGGATGAGGTGCTGATCCGCGTCGCCGCCGCCGGCGTCAACCGGCCTGACGTGCTGCAGCGGCAGGGCAAATATCCGCCGCCGCCCGGCGCATCCGACATTCCCGGACTCGAGGTGGCGGGCACGATCGTCGCTGCCGGCCGGTCCGCCGACATGCTGGTGGGCCAGCGCGTCTGTGCGCTGCTGCCGGGTGGGGGCTATGCCGAATATGCGATTGCGCCTGCCGGCCAGTGCCTGCCGGTGCCGGCGGACTATGACCTGGTCGAGGCGGCGGCGCTGCCCGAAACCCTGTTCACCGTGTGGACCAACCTGTTCGAGCGCGCCTATGTGGTCGGCGGCGACCGGGTGCTGGTCCATGGCGGCACCAGCGGCATCGGCACCATGGCGATCTCGCTCTGCCGCCTGTTCGACATAGAGATCATCGTCACCTGCGGCAGTGACGACAAATGCGCCCAGGCGCTCGAATGGGGCGCTGCCCATGCGATCAATTACAAGAGCCAGGACTATGTCGCCGAGGTGAAGCGCATCACCGGCGGGCAGGGGGTGCAGGCGGTGCTCGACATGGTCGGCGGCGACTATGTCCCGCGCAACATCGAATGCATGGCCGAAGATGGCCGCCATGTGTCGATCGCGGTGCTGGGCGGTGCCAAGACCAGCATCTTCCTGCCAACGGTGATGTCCAAGCGCCTGACCCTGACCGGATCGACGCTGCGGCCGCGCTCCTCGGGCTTCAAGAGCCTGGTCGCGGACGAGATCATGCGCACCGTCTGGCCCTTCGTCGAACAGGGCAAGCTGCGCCCGGCGATGGACCAGCGCTTTGCCCTTGCCGACGCGGGCAAGGCCCATGCCCGCATGGATGCAGGCGAACATTTCGGGAAGATCGTGCTGACGGCGTGAGGAGCGGCGGGGAAACCCGCCAAACCGTAGCATTTCCGTCATATTCGGTGCGGAGTTGTAACAGAGCGGCGCTAAGGATTCGGCCTCAAGGACAACAGCCCTTGAGGACGTAGACATGAACGCCATCACGCGCTTGCCCTTCCTGAGCGAACTGGAAGAGGGGGCTGACGACCGCTTCCACATCCCCGAGCGGGGAGGCGCGCGTCGCCGCTATCGCACCATCTGGATTTCCGACATCCATCTGGGCACGCGCGGCTGCAACGCGACGATGCTGATCGATTTCCTGGACAGCGTCGACAGCGACACCATCTATCTGGTCGGCGATATCATCGATGGCTGGCGGCTCAAGAAGCGCTTCTACTGGCCCGCCGCCCATAATGACGTGCTGTGGCGGATCATGAAGCGGGCCAAGCGCGGCACCCGTGTCGTCTATATTCCCGGCAATCATGACGAGATGTTCCGCCAGTTCACCGGCATGAATTTTGGCGGGGTCGAGATCCGTCGCAAGGCGATCCATGAGACCGCCGACGGGCGCAAGCTGCTGGTGCTGCATGGCGACGAGTTCGACACGATCATGCTGGCGCATCGCTGGCTCGCCTTCGTGGGGGACGCGGCCTACACGACGCTGATGCGCCTCAACGTGGTGGTCAACGCGGTGCGCCGGCGCATGGGCCTGCCTTATTGGTCACTGTCCAAGATGGCCAAGCACAAGGTCAAGAATGCCGTGTCCTTCATCTCCCGCTTCGAGGAAGTGGTGGCGCATGAAGCCGGCGCGCGCGGCGTCGACGGCGTGGTGTGCGGCCATATCCACAATGCCGAGATGCGCGAGATCGAGGGCATCGAATATTATAATGATGGCGACTGGGTGGAGGGCTGCACCGCGCTGGTCGAACATGCCAGCGGCGCGATGGAGGTGCTGCACTGGGCCGACGAGATCGCCAAGCGCGGCGAAAAGACGCCGGCGCTGATGGCGGCCTGACGCGGAGAGGGGGCATGCGGATCGCGATCGTCACCGACGCCTGGACGCCGCAGGTCAATGGCGTGGTGCGCACGCTGCAGACGATCCAGGCCGAACTGGAGCATATGGGCCATGAGGTGAAGGTGATCTCGCCCGATCTCTATGGCTCCATTCCCTGTCCGACCTATCCCGAAATCCGGCTGGCACTGGTGCGCTCGGGCGTGGTGGGGCAGGCGATCGCCGCCTTCCGTCCCGATGCCGTCCATCTGGCGACCGAAGGGCCGCTCTGCTTTGCCGCCCGGCGCTGGTGCCTGCGCGGCAACGTGCCCTTCACCACCGCCTATCACACCCATTTCCCCGATTATGTGTCGCAGCGCACCGGGCTGCCGGCGGCCTGGTTCTGGCGCTATATTCGCTGGTTCCATGGCCCGGCGCAGGCCGTGCTGGTGTCGACCCGGTCGGTGCGGCAGCAATTGCGTGCCCATGGCGTCGCTAATGTCCGCAAATGGGGCAGGGGCGTGGACCTCAACACCTTTGCCGGGGATGTCGCCCCCTCGGCCCTGCTGGCGGACTTGCCGCGCCCGATCCAGCTCTATGTCGGCCGGGTCGCGGTCGAGAAGAATCTCGAGGCCTTTCTGGCCAGCGAGCATCCCGGAACCAGGGTGATCGTCGGCGACGGCCCGGCGCGCGGGGCGCTGGAGCGGGCCTATCCCGATGCCCGTTTCCTGGGCGCGCAGTTCGGCGCCGATCTGGCGGCGATCTATGCCGGCGCCGACGTGTTCGTCTTCCCCAGCCGCACCGACACGTTCGGGCTGGTGATGATCGAGGCGCTGGCCGCCGGCACGCCGGTCGCGGCCTATCCGGTCACCGGGCCGATCGATATCGTCACGCCGGAAACCGGCGCGCTGTCGGAGCGGCTGGAGGATGCCATCGCCGCCGCGCTGCTGTGCGATCGGGCGGCCTGCGCCGCCTACGGCCGCAGCTTCAGTTGGGAACGCAGTGCGCAGGAATTCCTGGCCGGATTGCATCCGATCGATCCGGTGGTGATGGACAGCGCCGCCTGACGCTTTTCCTTGCCGCAAGCCCCGCGATGCTCTATCCCTGACATGTCGTGGCCGCCCTGCTTGGGCGGCCCTTATCGTTTTTAGAGCCGGAGAAGACCCCGTGTCCCAGCCCCTCATGCCCCATGCGACCGCCAGCTGGCTGGTCGACAATAGCGCTCTGAGCTTCGACCAGATCGCGGAATTTTGCGGGCTCCACATCCTGGAAGTCCAGGCCATCGCCGATGACACTGCCGGCATCAAATATACCGGCCGCGATCCGGTGCGCGCCCATGAAATCACCATGGACGAAATCCACAAGGGCGAGAGCAATCCCGACTATAAGCTCAAGATGCTCAAGGGCCCCGAACCGGTCCGCCGCACCAAGGGGCCGCGCTACACCCCGGTCAGCAAGCGCCAGGACAAGCCCGATGGCATCGCCTGGATCCTGCGCAACCATCCGGAGATTTCGGACGGCGCGATCGGCAAGCTGATCGGCACCACCCGCACTACCATCGCCGCGATCCGCGATCGCAGCCACTGGAACATCAGCAACATCACGCCCAAGGATCCGGTGACGCTGGGCCTGTGCTCGCAGCGCGAACTGGATGCGCTGGTCAGCAAGGCGGCGAAGAAGGCCGGTATCGAGATGCCGACCGATTCGCGTCTGGATGGCGATCGCGAGGCGCTGATCGAGGAACTGCGCCGCGAGCGCGAGGATAATGCGCGCCGCATCGAGCAGGCGCTCAAGAGCGAGTCCGAGCTGATTTCGGGCGCCGCGACGATCCTCGATCCGTTCAGCAGCAACAAGGGCGAGGTCTGAAGACGTAGCGTCATCCGACGCTCTTTCTGACCCGCTGCAATGCAGCATTCTCAAGGGCCGCGCCGGCTTTCCGGCGCGGCCTTTTTGCTACAATCCAGACACAGGTTGACGCTTGCGTAAAGCGCTCGGGCCACTTACACTTCTGTAAATGGAGAGCAGAGAAAAGATCTGGCGCGAGCATTATCAGCACCCTACGCCGTGGGAGCAGACGTTCCCGCCGATGTCGATGGGGGACATGGTAACGCAGAGCGCCACCGCCCACCCGCAGGCCCACATGATCGACTTCATGGGGCGCAAGTTCAGCTATGGCGCGATGATGGACGACATCAGGCGCATCGCTTGCGGATTGCAGGCCATGGGCGTGAAGAAGGGGGACCGGGTCGGCCTCTACCTGCCCAACACCCCCCATTATGTCGCGGCCTATTATGGCGCGCTGCTGGCCGGCGCGATCGTCGTCAACTTCTCCCCCCTCTACACCGCCGCCGAGCTGGAGCATCAGGTCGAGGATAGCGGCACCAAGATCCTGTTCACTTTGTCCGCCAAGGCATTGCTGCCGACCGCGCTCAAGGTGCTGGACAATAGCAGCCTCGAAAAGCTGGTGGTCGGTTCGATCGCCGAGGTGCTGCCGACTGCCAAGAGCATCCTCTTCCGCCTGTTCAAGCGCGGCGAGACGACGCCGCTGCCGCATGATCCGCGCGTCATCCGCTATGACCGGCTGATCGCCAATTCCGGCGAATGCATCGTGGCCGACATCGATCCGGTCAACGACGTCGCGCTGCTGCAATATACCGGCGGCACCACCGGCACGCCCAAGGGCGCGATGCTGACCCACCAGAATCTGACCGCCAATGCGCGCCAGGCGCAGGGGATCGACCCGCATGCGGGCGAGGGCGACGACCGCATCATCGCGGTGCTGCCTTTCTTCCACGTCTTCGCCAATACCTGCACGCTGAACCGGACCGTCATGAATGGTGGCGAGATGGTGATGCTGCCCCGGTTCGAGGCGGTGCAGGTGCTCTCGGCCGTCCAGCGGACCAAGGCGACGTCGCTGCCCGGCGTGCCAACCATGTATCAGGCGCTGCTCGATCATCCGGCCTTGCCGAACATCGATTTCTCGTCGCTGCGCACCTGCATTTCGGGTGGCGCGCCGCTGCCGATGGAGGTGAAGCAGAAGTTCGAGGCGGTGACCGGCGCACGGTTGATCGAGGGCTATGGCCTCACCGAAACCAGCCCGATCGTCTGCGCCAACCCCTATGAGGGGTTGAACAAGACCGGCACCGTCGGCCAGCCCGTGCCGGGCACCCGCGTCAAGATCGTCAGCCGCGAGGATCCGACCCAGCCCCCGCCAGAAGGTGAGCCAGGCGAACTGATGTTCGCTGGTCCGCAGATCATGAAGGGCTATTGGAACCGACCGGACGCGGACGCGCAGGTGTTCGTGGGCGAGTTCCTGCGCACCGGTGACGTTGGCGAGGTTGATGACGACGGCTATGTGCGGATCGTCGATCGGCTCAAGGACATGATCGCCGTCGGTGGCTTCAAGGTCTTCCCGAGCCAGGTGGAATCGGTCCTCTATCATCATGAATCGGTGAAGGAGGCGCTGGTGATCGGCGTGCCCGATCGCTATCGCGGCGAACAGCCCAAGGCGTTCGTGACCCTGAACGAAGGCGCGACGATCGACGGGCCGGGGCTCAAGGACTGGCTGAACCCGCAACTGGGCAAGCATGAGCGGGTCTGCGAGGTCGAGGTGCGGGCCAGCCTGCCCAAGACTCTGGTCGGCAAGCTGTCGCGCAAGGAACTGGTCGCCGAAGAACGGGCCAAGGCCGAACAGGCAATGGCGCAGAATGCGGCGCAGACTGGAACCGCGGCCTGATTGCTCCTATCTAGCGCACCAAAGCTGGATAAGGATTATCGATATATGGCGCAGGAAATCGCAACGCTGGCTGGTGGCTGCTTCTGGTGTACGGAAGCAGTCTACCAGACGCTCAAGGGCGTGGAATCGGTCCAGAGCGGCTATATCGGCGGGACCAAGGTCGATCCGACCTATGAGGAGGTCTGCACCGGCAATACCGGCCATGCCGAAGCGATCCGCATCGCCTTCGACCCGGCCGTCATCAGCTATGCCGACCTGCTCGACATCTTCTTCGCCACCCACAACCCGACGACGCTGAACCGTCAGGGCAACGACATCGGGACGCAGTATCGCTCGGCGATCTTCCCCCATTCGGCCGAGCAGCAGGCCGAGGCGCTGGCCGGTATCGCGCGGGCACAGGTGGACCAGGTCGATCCGGTCGTGACCGCGATCGAGCCGGACGCCCCCTGGTATCCGGCCGAGGATTATCACCAGAAATATTGGGAGCGGGTCGGCGACCAGAATCCCTATTGCATGGCGGTGATCCCGCCCAAGCTGGCCAAGCTGCGCAAGGGTTTTGCCGCCCGCATCGAGGAATAATCCTCGGTCTGGCCGATTTCCCGACGGCTCGTCCCGTTTCGCCGCGTTCTTAGCTTATGGTTAATGTCGACCATGGCAGATGCAGCGCAACGGACGAGTCGGGGGACTTTGAGAATGACCAGGACGATCATGCTGCTGGCGCCGGCGATGCTGCTGATGCTGCCGGGTTGCATCGCCAGGACGGCGGTGGATATCGTGACCCTGCCGGTGCGCGCAGGTGCGCAGGCGGCGGACTGGGCGACGACCAGCCAGGATGAGGCCGACCGCAATTATGGCCGCAAGATGCGCAAGCAGGAGGCCGAGGAAGGCAAGGCGCGCAAGAAGGCCGACGAACAGCGCCGCCGCGAATGCCGCAAGGCCGGTTACGACAATTGCGGCTGAGCCGGATCGACCGGTCAGGCCGCGGCGCGGCGTAACCGGTCGTTGATGGCGGTGCCGATCCCCTCGTCGGGGATGGGGGCCACCGCGATCCGCTCCTGGGTGCTGGCGTCGGCGACGTGCAGCGCCGCGAACAGATTGGCCGCCGCCTCGCGCAGGTCCGCGTCGACGCTCAGGTTCAGATGGCAGGGCATCAGCCCGAAGCCGATCAGATATTCGTCCTTCTCCGCCCGCAGCGCGTTGAGCCGCACCGGTTTCGACGGCGCATAATGGCTTTCGAGCTGGCCGGGCGCCTCGATCTTCGCATTGTCCTTCCCCGTGATAACCGGCAGGCCACTTGCCTCCTCCAGCATCGCGGCCGTGACCGGGCCGGGGCGCAGCAGGCGGATGCGGTCCTCTTCGGGCGCGGCAATGGTCGATTCCAGCCCTTCGCTGGTCGGGCCTTCGTCCAGGATCATGCGGATCTTGCCGTTGAGGCTCGCCAGCACATGCTCGGCTCGGCTGGGGCTGATCGATCCGCTGCGATTGGCCGAAGGCGCAGCCAGCGGCCTACCACTCTCGCGGATCAGCGCGCGCATCGCCGGATGGGCCGGCAGGCGCAGCGCCACGGTCGGCAGGCCGGCCATCACCAGCGGCGACAGGCCGCTATCGGCCCGCACCGGCAGCACCATGGTCAGCGCGCCCGGCCAGAAGCGGGCGGCAAGCTGTTCGGCCTGGGGCGAGAAATCGGCCAGCCGCCGCGCCATCTCCATGTCGGCGACATGGACGATCAGCGGGTTGAAGCTGGGCCGCCCCTTGGCGCTGTAGATGCCCGCGACCGCCTGGGAATCGGTGGCATCGGCCGCCAGGCCATAGACGGTTTCGGTGGGAACGGCGACGGGCTCGCCGGCGCGGATCAGCAAGGCTGCCTCGCGAAGCGCTTCCGCGCCATAGCGGCAGACCCTGGTGGAAAAGGCTGGATTTGGGATAGTCACGACCCCCGCGATATAGACCCCGGAACGCTGCAGTAAAAGGCCATTGCGACAGTGACATGACATTGTTGGCAAAGCTTGCCGCAACGGCGTGGCCCGGCTAATCCCGCGCCATGAACGACGCCCTGCTGACCCGTATCGCCGAAGCGCTCGAACGGCTCGCGCCGCCGCCGGCTTCCTCTGCCGACCTTGCGGCTGCTCCCGCCTATGTGTGGGACGGGGTGGCGATCCGCGCTGTGGATGTGTTCGACCCGGTGGATTATGATCTGCTGACCGGCATCGATGCGCAGAAGAGCGCGCTGCTGGACAATAGCCGTCGTCATGCCGCCGGCCATGCCGCCCATGACGTGCTGCTGTGGGGCGCGCGCGGCACCGGCAAGTCGGCGACCGTGGCCTCGGTGGTCGGCAAGCTGCAGGCGGAAGGGCAGGACATCGCCCTGCTGCAATGCGCGATTGACGAACTGGCCAGCCTGCCGGCGCTCTTCACCCTGCTGCGCAGCACGACCCGGCCCTTCATCCTGTTCCTCGACGATCTGGGCTTTGACGAGGGCGTGGGCGATGCTCGTGCGTTGCGCTCGCTGCTCCAGGGCGGCACCGCCGCGCGTCCGGCCAATGTCCGCCTCTATGTGACGTCCAACCGCCGCCATATCGTGCCGCGCAACCTGTCGGAACAGGATGATCCGATCAATCCGCGCGACGTGGTCGATGACAAGATGGCGCTGTCGGACCGGTTCGGCCTCAGCCTCGGCTTCCATGCGCTCGACCAGGATGCCTATGTCGCCATTGTCGAGGGCTATGCCCAGGCGCTGGGTCTCAGTGTCGAGCCGCTCGACGCGATCCAGTGGGCAACCCAGCGCGGCAGCCGCTCGGGCCGGGTCGCCTGGCAATATGTGGTCGAACTCGCCGGCCGTCACGGCCTTTCGGTCTGATTCTCAGTCGCCATCCTTTTCGGCCAGGCTCAGAAATTCGTCGACCAGTCGGTCCAGTTCCTTGCGGCAACGCGGCGGATCGACGGCGGTTTCGCATAGCGGTGCGGCATCGGCCATCGTCTTGATGACGCGGGCCAGGCTCAGCGTGTCGCTGTGACGTTGTCGGTGGGCGAGGGCGGCGAAGGTGTTGAAATACATTTCCGCCAGCCGGCGATCATGCTCCAGATCATAGCCTTGTCGTCGGTCCGGCTGGCCCAGCGCTTCCATGCGCAAGTGATGAAGGGATCGCCGCGCGCTGTCCGCCCGCAGCTGATATAGCTCCGCCGGTTCGATCGGTTTCATCTTGGACGCCTGTCGCATCGCGTATCAGCGCGCGAACGGGGCAATATATCCCGGCTTTTGCCCGGCCGAAATTAAGCGTCTGGTCTTGCGAACAAGTTTTTTCGACGCATCGGCCGGGCGACCAAGATTATTGTGCGCGGGTCACCCGCCAGACGACACCGCCGACATCGTCCGCCACCAGCAGTGCGCCCTTGGCGTCCACGGTCACGTCGACCGGGCGGCCACGCGCCGCGCCCTGCGCGTCCAGGAAGCCGGTCAGCACGTCGGTCGGCTTGGCCTTGCCGACTTCGCCATTATCCTCGAACGGAATGAACACGACCTTGTAGCCGGCGGCCGGCTTGCGGTTCCAGCTGCCATGCAGGCCGACAAAGGCGCCATTGCCATAGGCGGCGCCGAGCTGCGCATCCTTGGAGAAGCTCAGGCCCAGCGGCGCGACATGGTTGCCCAGCGCATAGTCGGGGCGCTTGGTATATTCGCGGATTTCCGGCCGCTGCGGCTGGACCCGGCGATCCTCATAGCCGCCCCAGTAATTCCACGGCCAGCCATAGAAGGCACCGAACTCGACGCGGGTCAGATAGTCGGGGACCAGGTCGCCGCCCAGCATGTCGCGCTCATTGACCACGCCCCACAGCACGCCGCTCCTGGGTTCGAACGCCAGGCCGACCGGGTTGCGCAGGCCCGACGCATAGATGCGATAGTCGCCGGTCTTGGGATTGACCTCCAGCACGGCGGCGCGGTTCGCTTCGCTTTCCAGGCCATTCTCGCCGATATTGCTGTTCGATCCGACGCCGACATAGAGCAGCCCGTTGGGGCCGACGGTCAGGCTGCGGGTCCAGTGCATGTTCGGCGCCTGGGCGGGCAGGTTCAGGATCTTGCGCCCCTTGTCGCTGATCTTGGTTTCGCCTTCCTTATAGGGAAAGGCCATCAGCGCATTGGTGTTGGCGACATAGAGGGTGTCGCCGATCAGCGCCATGCCATAGGGCGAATAGAGGCCGCTCAGGAACACCGTCTTGGTGTCCGCCTTGCCATCGCCGTCGGTGTCGCGCAGCAGGCTGATGCGGTCGGGCGAGGGGACGCCGGCGCCGGCCTTGTTCATCAGGAAATTCATCACCCGGCTGACGATGCCGGTCTGCGGGCGGGGCTGGCTGTTGGTCTCGGCCGTCAATATGTCGCCATTGGGCAGGCGCAGCAGCGATCGCGGATGGCTCAGCCCCTCGGCGAAGCGTTCGACCACCAGGCCCTTGGCGGCGACCGGCTTTTCCCCGGCCTTCCACGGCTTCACTTCGGCGATGTTGACCGTCGGGAAAAACTCGTTGCGCGGCGTGGTGAAGCGCGGTTCCCGGCCGACATCGGCGCCGGCCGGCAACTGGGCCGTGTCGCCCTGGGCGAAATAGAGGAAGGCGCCGCCGGCAATGACCAGCGCGACGAGGGGGATGGCGATGAAATGCTTCTTCATGTCGCCACATCTATGCGGCGATGCGACGCCCGGCAAGGCGCTCCGTTGCGCGGGTGTTACTTAGGCCTTTCGTTCGCGTAGCCACAGCAGCAGGGCGATCAGGATGCCGGCCCCAGTGCCAACCAGCAGGCCGATGCTGGGCTGGCCCAGCAGGCCGCCGCCGATCGCCCCGGCCATGATCAGCAATGCGATGATGGCGCCCGCGCCGGTCGGATTCTTCGCCTTGTTCATGGCTCATCCTTGCCATGGCCCGCCGCCCATGGCCAGTCGCTTGTCGCCCGCGTCTTCCCTGTCCCGGATCGGAACGGCCGGCGTCCCGAAATGGCGCGTCTGTCCCGCTGCGGGACTTGGCTAACTGGTTGTTCACCCTCGTCATCGGCCTGCTGCGCCAAAGCGCCAAACTGGCATGGGGGTTGATAGGGGAGTGGAAAGGGCGCGCAAAAATCGGGGGTCGTATGCACATGCCATATCTTTCGGATCGAAAGAGCTATGAGGATGCGACGGAACTGATCGCGACCTTTGGCGCCAATGCCGGCTATGAGGCTGCGGCGCGGGCTGATCGCAGCCGTGACCTCGGCAACCACATCCATTTCTGCCACTGGCGCCAGATCGAGCGGCTTATCGTGCTGCTCGCCCATCACCAGCCGCTCGGCACGATCCACTGAACGTCTGAACGCAAAAGGGCCGGAGCGTCATCAACGCTCCGGCCCTTTTGCTGTTTCGTTGACGGCGCTTTAGAGCCGCAGGCCGGCGGTTTCCGGCAGGCCGGCCAGGATATTGAGATTTTGCACGGCGGCGCCCGCCGCCCCCTTGCCCAGATTGTCGAGCGTGGCGACCAGGCGCGCCTGTCCGCTCTGCGCATTGCCGAACACCGACAGCGACAGGCGGTCGGTCGCGCCGACATGCTCGACCTCAATCTGTGCCATGGCGCTGCTGTCGGCCAATGGCGTCACGCTGACGATCGGCGATCCTTCATAGGCGGCGGCCAGCGCGGCATGGATATCCGCCGGGGATGGCGTGCCGGGCATGGCGCGCAGTTGCAACGGAACTTCCACCAGCATGCCGCGATAGGCATTGGCGACGGCCGGTGCGAACAGCGGCGGATGGTCCAGGCCCGAATAGCGGGTCATTTCCGGCACATGCTTGTGCGCCAGGCTCAGGCCATAGGCGCGGAAGGCGGTCGGCGCGCCCTCGGCGCCCTCATATTCCGCGATCATCGCCTTGCCGCCACCCGAATAGCCCGACGCGCCCGATACCGTCACCGGCCAGTCGGCCGGCAGCAGGCCGGCCAGCAGCAGCGGACGGACCAGGCCCAGAAAGCCGGTCGGCCAGCAGCCGGGATTGGCGACGAAGCGGCTGTTGGCCAGTCGCTCGCGATGGCCCGGTTCCAGTTCGGGGAAGCCATAGGTCCAGCCGTCGGCGACGCGGTGTGCGGTCGATGCGTCGATCACGCGGGTGCGGTCATTGTCGATCATCGACACGGATTCGCGCGCGGCATCGTCGGGCAGGCACAGGATCACGATATCGGCCGCGTTCAGCGCGTCGCGCCGGGCCGCCATGTTTCGGCGATCCTTCTCGTCGACCGTGATCAGCGACAGTTCGGGCCGGTCGGCCAGGCGATCGGCAATCTCGATGCCGGTGGTGCCATGGCCGCCGTCGATGAAGATCTTCGTGGTCACAGGGCAATCCTCCGCCGCGCGATGATCGGCTGTTCATGGTCGGGCGCCAGCCGGGCGACGACATCGGCCAGCGGCTCGACCACCACGGCCATCCAATGGGCGTTGGCGTGCAGCATATGGGTGGCGTCGGTCATGATCCCGACATGGCCGGGGAAGAAGACCAGATCGCCGCGCTGCAACGGCGCGCTCGCCTCGATCGGCGCGCCAATGCCCTCGCATTGCAGGTCGGTGTCGCGTGGCACGGCGATGCCGCATTCGCCCAGCGCAACCTGCACCAGCCCCGAACAGTCGATGCCGCGATGGCCACGGCCGCCCCAGACATAGGGCTGGCCCAAATAGCGCTGTGCCACCGCGACCCAGTCGCTTTCCGGCGAGTCGATCGGGGCGGCATGGCGGCCATGGATGAAGCCGTCGCCGGTCGCGAGGAAGCTGTCCTCGGCCTCGCCGCCGAAGCGGGCGCCCAGCGGCCAGTGATCGGCGATCGGTGCCTTGATGTCGGCGCGGCTGAACAGCGGCGCGCTCTGGTTGACGATGCGGTGGCTGACCGCTTCCTTCACGTCCAGCGCGTCGCGGCGGATATAGCCGACATAGCCATCATGCCCGCAAAAGCCCCAGGCCCAGTCGGTCGTGACGTCGAGCGCATGGAAGCTTTCGCCACGCAGCAATTCGCTGACCGCCTCGGCATTGTGCGAGGGCTGGGACAGGATCGGCGCGCCGGGCGCCACGCAGGTCAGTTCGACCGCGCGGGCATAATGGGCGGAAAAGAGCACGCCGGCGAGCGAGATGTCCGCAAGGTCGCCACGCGCCGCATGGACGCGGTGGTCGAGCGCTACGGATCTGCCGTCCAGCTTGAACCGGGTTCTTTCAGGCGGTGCGTTCCGCGTGGTGTTGATCTGGCCTGTCATCGCGCGCGGTTCCTGCGATGAAATGGTGAAAGGCGTCAAGGAATTCCGCGCCCTTCGACGTGCGGGTGATGAAAATATTGCGCCGATCGGCCGCATCCCGCTCTCGTCGGAGATAGCCGAGCGCCGAAAGCTTGTTCAGCGCGCGGGTGATGACCGGCTTGGATACGTGCAACTGTTCGGCCAGGCCGCGCACGGTATGCGGGCCATCGCCGATATAGACGGTCAGCATCAGGGCCATCTGGCGGTTGGTGAGGTCGGGTTTTCCCGACCGCACATAATCCACCAGGGTCCGCATCCACTGGCTGAGCGGCTGTATGCCGGGACGGTCGATCTGGGCGGCCTGTTGCGGGGAAGCGAGCGCGTTCATGCCCCCCTAACGCATGATAGCCAATCCGGTTGCGTAACGGATCGCAGGATATTGCAGTTTGGCTATCGCGCGCCGTCATAGCGCTGCTGGAGCAGGCGGAAGACCGCGCGCAGGCCCAGCGCCTCGCCGCCCTTGGGCCGGCCCGGACGGGCCGCCGGTCGCCAGGCGAAGGTGTCGAGGTGGATCCAGGCCGTGCCCTCCGGCACGAAACGCTGCAGGAACAGGGCGGCGGTCACCGCGCCGGCAAAGCCACCTTCGCCGGCATTGTTCATGTCGGCAATGTCGGACTTCAGCATGTCATAATAGCCGTCCCACAGCGGCAGGCGCCAGGTCGGGTCGTCGACCGCCGTGCCGGCCGCCGCGATGTCGCTCGCCAGCGCCTCGTCATTGGTGAACAGCGCCGGCAGGTCCGGGCCGACGGCGACGCGCGCCGCGCCGGTCAGGGTGGCGAAGTCCACGATCAGCTCGGGCTTTTCCTCGCCCGCGCGGGTCAGCGCGTCGCCCAGCACCAGCCGCCCTTCGGCGTCGGTATTGCCGATCTCCACGGTCAGCCCCTGCCGGCTGCGCAATATGTCGCCGGGGCGGAAGGCATTGCCGCTGATGGCATTTTCGGCGGTCGGCACCAGCAGGTGCAGCCGCACCGGCAGGCGCGCGCCGATGATCAGCCGGGCCAGCGCGATCGCATGGGCCGCGCCGCCCATATCCTTCTTCATCAGGCGCATGCCCGATGATGGCTTGATGTCGAGGCCGCCGCTGTCGAAGCAGATGCCCTTGCCGACCACGGCGATGCGCGGCGCGGCGGGGTCGCCCCAGGCCATTTCGATGAGGCGCGGGGCAAAGCTCTTGTCCGCCGCCTTGCCGACGGCGTGGATCATCGGGAAACCCTGCTCCAGCGCGTCGCCGCGCGTCACCTGCACCTCGCCGCCATGGGCCTGCGCCAACTGGCGCACGACATCTTCCAGATCCTGCGGCCCCATGTCGGCGGCCGGCGTGTTCACCAGGTCGCGGACCAGCGCTACCGCCTCGGCCTGCTGCACGATCGCCTCGATCCGGGCGACGTCGCCGGTCAGCAACACGCGCGGCCCGGCCGCGCCCTCATCCTTGCGATAGCGTTCGAACCGATATTGCGCCGTCAGCCAGCCCAGCGCCGCCGCGCCGGTGCTGCCTTCGGCCAGACGATAGCTGCCTTCGGGCAGGCTCTCGGCCAATCTGGCCAGGCACCAGCTACCCAGCGCGTCGCGCTTGACCACTCCGGCCACGACCGACCAGTCGCTCTGCCCCTCGCCGGGGATGATCGCATATTCGTTCGGCTTGGCGTGGAATTTCTGGGCGCTGATCAGGGCGCGGACCCGCTCGGGCTGGGCGGTGAACCAGGTGTCCAGTTCGGCCGCTTCGATCAGCTGGATGGAACGGGCGGGCTGGCCATTATCGGCTTTGAGCAGGTCGGCAAATTCGGTCATGCACAGGGATGTAGGAGAAAGCGCTCCACATGGGAACGGGCCATTTTTTGTCATTTCTTTCGTCCCGGTGGAAACCCGGCCGGCCGTCAGGGCATTTGCCTATTGTGGCCCGAGTGCCTAGGTTCCAGATCATAATAAACGGCAAGGAGAGTAGCCATGATCCGTTCCGACAATAGCGGCCTGCAGGCGCTGCGCGCCCGCGCCTATGCGCTGGCCGAAAGCGGCCAGTTCGCCAACGCCCATGCGGTCGAACAGGCGCTGGTGGCTGAAGGCTGGCCCAACATCCATCGCGCGCTCGCCGGCGACTATGCGCGCAAGGCGATCAGCGAACGCTGCCTGACGGCCAAGCCGCACTGATGCGGGCAGGGTGGGGGAACGGGACGACGGGCCTGCTGCTCGCAGCCCTGTTGCTGTCCGGCTGCTCGAAATCGACTGAGGATGACACGCCCGGCGGCAACATGCCCGCCAATGCGACGATGCGCGCCTTTGTCGATCGCATGGCCGGCACCACGCGCCCCGCAGCCCCACCCGCCAAACCATTCGAGCAGTCGGACAAGACCGAACTGCTGGAATTTCTCTACGCCTATCCGGCGCAGGCGGCGGCGGTCCCGACGCTGGTCGATCGCTTTGCCCGCGCCATGGCCGAGAACAAGGCCGATGCGCTCAAGATGGCGACGCAGGACCGGGATTCTGCCAAGAAGGCGGGCTTTCCTTTCCACGCCCATAGCCGCGAGACGCGCTGGAGCGTGATGGCCGATACGCCGCGCTTCCTGGCGCTCGAATCCGCCAATTACATGTATACCGGCGGCGCCCATGGCATGACCGGCTATGAAGCGCTGCTGTGGGACAGGGAACGGCGGCGCGAGACCGATTTCGGCGCGCTGCTGACCTCCGAACCGGCCTTTGCCGCGGCGATCCACGACAATTTCTGCAAGGCGCTGGATCGGGCGCGGGCAGAAAAGCGCGGCGCGCCGGTGGTGCCGGGCGATGACGACTTCACCAAATGCATCGATCCGATGAAGCAGGTGCTGGCGCCGACATCGCGGGACGGCAAGTTGATCGACGGCATTCAGGTGACGATCGGCCCCTATGGCGCAGGCCCCTATGCCGAGGGCAGCTATGACATCAAGCTGCCGGTCGACGCGGCGATCTACAGGGCGATCAAGACCGAATATCAGGACGTCTTCGTCAGGCCCTGATATCCGGTTCCCGATCGGTCAGGCCGGCACGCCATACAGGTCGTGATCGTCGGCATCCTCGATCAGCACGTCGAACATGTCGCCGGCCTTGCGGCCTTCGCCGACGTCGCGCAGGAAGACATTGCCGTCGATTTCCGGCGCGTCGGCCTGGCTGCGCGCGGTCGCGCCGATGCTGCCATCTTCCTCGTCCGGCTCGCCGACCTCATCGATGATCACCGGCATGACCCGACCGACCTTCGCCTGCAGCTTGGCGGCGCTGATCGCGGCGGTCTTTTCCATGATCCGCTGATAGCGTTCTTCCTTGACCTCTTCGGGCACGGCGCCGGGCAGGTCATTGGCGGCTGCGCCCTCGACCGGCTCGAAGCGGAAGGCGCCGACGCGGTCGAGCTGCGCTTCTTCCAGCCAGTCGAGCAGATATTGGAAGTCTGCTTCGGTCTCGCCGGGGAAGCCGACGACGAAGCTGGAGCGGATCGCGATGTCGGGGCAAATGTCGCGCCACTTGCGGATGCGATCCAGCACCTTGGCTTCATTGGCCGGGCGCTTCATCGCCTTCAAGACGCTGGGCGAAGCATGCTGGAAGGGAATGTCGAGATAGGGCGTCAGCAGCCCTTCGGCCATCAGCGGGATGACATGGTCGACATGGGGATAGGGATAGACATAGTGGAGGCGCACCCAAGGGGCGACGCCGTCAGCCGTGCGCAACTGGCCCAGTTCGCGCGCCATATCGGTCATATGGGCGCGGACCTCGCGGCCCTTCCACATGCGCGGTTCATGGCGCGTGTCGACGCCATAGGCCGACGTGTCCTGGCTGATGACCAGCAATTCCTTGGTGCCGGCCGCGACCAGCTTTTCCGCCTCGCGCAGCACCGCGTCGATGCGCCGCGACACCAGGTCGCCACGGATCGAGGGGATGATGCAGAAGGAGCAGCGATGATTGCAGCCCTCTGAAATCTTCAGATAGCTGTAATGGCGCGGGGTAAGCTTGAGGCCACCTTCGGGCACCAGGTCGACAAAGGCGTTGGGGATGGGCGGCGATGCATCATGCACCGCATTGACCACCTGCTCATATTGATGCGCGCCGGTGACGGCCAGCACCTGCGGGAATTTCGCGCGGATCACGTCCGCTTCGTCGCCCATGCAGCCGGTCACGATGACGCGGCCATTTTCGGCCATGGCCTCGCCGATCGCTTCGAGCGATTCTTCCTTGGCGGAATCGAGAAAACCGCAGGTGTTGACCAGCACGACGTCGGCGCCGGCATAGTCGGCGGACATCTGATAGCCGTCGGAACGCAGCTTGGTCAGGATACGCTCGGAATCGACCAGGTTCTTCGGACAGCCGAGCGAAACCATGCCGATCTTCGGCGCGTCTGGGATTTTGGTTGCCATGATCGGCGCGCACATAGGGATTTTTGCGCCAAATGTCACGGGGTAGCCGAAAAGACAAAGGGCGCGCCCAAATGGACGCGCCCTTCGTTCTAGCTAAGCCCTTGATCCGTTACATCTTGTAGGACAGGCGGATGTAACCGAACTGGCCCGGCACATCATAGGTGGTCGGATCGAAATTGGCGCTGTCGCAGGTGAAGCAGGCCGGCGGATCCTTGTCGAACAGATTGTTGACGCCGAAGGTCAGCCGGGTGCGATGGTCGAGCCAGGCCGGCGAGAAATAGGCCTGCATGTCGCCATAGAAGGTCGATCCCATGACATGGCCGTCGCTCTCCGTCACCTTGCTGATATAGCGGCCGGTGAAGGAAACGCCCCAGGCATCGGCCGAATAGTCGAGCGTGGTGGTCGCCTTGAAGCGCGGATAGGCCTGGTCGACCGAACCGCAGCGTTCGGTGCCGGCGCATTTGATGGTCGGCGCATTGAGCTCGGCCGGGGCCTTGATGTCATAGCTCAGCAGATAGGCGGCATTGATCGTCAGGCCGACCGTGCCGTCGCCCACCGGCTTGGAGCGATAGATCAAAGATCCGTCGATGCCGTCGGTGTTGATGGCGTTGAGATTCTGCAGCGTGGCGTCGATGCCGGCGACCAGACCGCTGGGCGTGCGGCTGATCGATGCGCAACTGACCGGATCGGCATCGAAGGCGCAGCGGCGCAGCGTCAGCGTCGCAGGCACCGAGTCGATCGCGTTCTTTAGGCGGATATTATAATAATTGACCTCAAGGCTGAGTGCGCTGGCAAAACCGTTGCGCGCCCAGGCCGGGCTGTAGACCATGCCGGCGGTCCAGGTCTTGGCGGTTTCCGGCTTCAGGTTGGTCGAGCCGCTGGAAAAGACGCCCAGCTGGCCGCCGGTCGGCTCGTCATAGCTGCCATCGGCCGGCACGCCATTGGCAATACAGTTGGCGCGCACGGTCGGATTGTCCCAGGATCCGCCCGCTGCGCTGGTGCAGGGGTCGTTGATCGTCTGGTCGGTGCGCGACCGGCCGGCATGCATTTCGCCGATGCTGGGCGCACGCAGGCTCTCGGCATAGCCGCCGCGCAGCAGCAGGTCGCTGACCGGTTTCCACAGGCCCGACACGGTGAAGGTCGTGTTGCTGCCAAAGCTGCTATAGTTGGAATGGCGCACCGCGCCGTCCAGTTCCAGTTTCTGGAAGAAGGGCACGTCGGCGAGGATCGGGATGCGGATTTCGCCATAGACTTCATCGACATTGAAGCTGCCGGCGGCCGGGCTGGTCGGCACGTCGGCGCCCAGGCCCGCGGTGATGATCGGGTCGGGGGTGTAGCTGGCGCGCTGGTTGCGATGCTCGTAGCCGACGGCGAAGCCGACCGCGCCGCCCGGCAGGTCGAACAATTCGCCCGACAGGTTGGCGGTGGCATCCCACAATTCCTGCGTGCTGCGATCCTTCTGGTCGAAGGTCACATAGTCGAGCATGGCCTGGGTGATCGACCCGGCCCCGCCGAAGATGTTGAACGGTACGCAATCGCCGGTGCAGCCCGCGACCGGCCCCAGCGCCTGGGCCAGCTTGGCGGCGTTCAGGTTGCCGGTGAACACCTGATGCGCGTCATTGCTGCCATACATGCCGTTGACGTCCCAATACCATGTCTTGTCGCCGACCCCGAAGGAGCCTTCGAGCGTCGATTGCATGGTGAAGGTGTCGACATCCTGGCTGAAGATACGCGGGCCGCCCTCGACAAAGCGACGGGCGATCAGCGAATAGGTCGCCGGCTCGCCATTGGCACCCGACGACAAGGTGAAGCCGAACGGATTATAGGGATTGGTCGCATCGATGCTGATCGTGTCGAGCAGATTGCCGTTGCCCGCATCCGGGCCGACGAACAGCGGCAGCGGCGCCGCCTGGGTGGTCGAACTGCGATGCTGATAGACCAGCCGCGTGCGCAGGCTGACATTGTCGGAAAATTCGAATTTGGCGTTGAGGAAGCCGCCATAGCGTTCCGACGGCGTCAGCAGATAATTTTCCGGCGCGAAATTATAGCGATCGGCCGAGGTGAAATTCTTGAAGTCTCCCGGATAGGTCGGGCGCCCGCTGACCGGCGCGATCAGCGTCAGATCATCGTCGCCGATCATGAAGCGGCCGTTGGGCGTGGCACCGGAACAGCCACCGATCGGGTCGGCGCAGCTCGTCTGGCCCGGATTAGGGAAGCGGGAGATGGAACGATCGGCGGTGCGGACGCTCTGCTGCTTCACATAATTGCCGCCGAAGACGATCGACACCCGATCGGACTGCAGGCCATAGCTGGCGTTGAGGTCATAGGTTTCGCCATCGCCCTGTTCATAGGTGCCGAACTGGGCGGACAGGTCGAGGCCCTTCTGCGACTGCTTGGTAATGATGTTGACGACGCCGGCAACCGCGTCGGAGCCATAAAGCGGGGAGGCGCCGGACTGCAGCACCTCGACCCGTTCGATCATGCTGGCGGGGATGGAGTTCAAGTCGACCGAAGCGGGGATGCCGCCGGCGGCCGATCCGTTCACATAGCGCATGCCGTCGACCAGGATCAGCGTGCGCTTGGCGCCCAGGTAGCGCAGGTCGATTTCGGCCGAACCGGAGCTGACGCCGGTGCCGTCGGGCGGGCCGCCGATATTGCCGGCATTGTTGACCTTGGTGTTGAGGCCGCCGCCGGCGCTGGGAATGCGCTGCAGCACGTCGGCGATGGAGGAAAGGCCGGTCCGCGCGATCGCTTCCTGATCGACCGTGACGATCGGCTTGTCCTGGTCCAGCGGGCTCTGGCGGATGCGCGATCCGGTGACGATGATAGCCCCGGCATCATCGGCCTGCGGCGCGGCAGATTGGGCGAAAGACGGTGCATTATAAAGGAAGGCGGACAGCAGAACGCCGGTTTTCAGGACATTTTTCAAGCGCATATTCTACCCCTCAAAAATCAGACCTGAGGGGGAGTGTTGCCATTCTATGACAGCAAGGCAATTGGCCGCATGCTGCGCTGCACCGTGGGTAGCGCGAATTTTGCCATATGTTGCCGTGGCGCAACAAACATGTTCAGTCTGTCGCTGGTTTGAACCTATTGATCGTCGGCGCGGGCCGTGGCGCCGGTTTCTTCCACGATCTCGATGATGCAGTCGCCGGTCTGAAGCCGCTTTGCGCCTTCCTCCCAGAAGCCGATCGGATGGTCGCCGCGATAGATGCGCACGCCAAGCCCGGTGCCGATCGCGGACAGGGGCTGGCCGATTTCCTGCGGCAGGACCGGCCGTTCATGCAGCTTCACCCGGCCGCCCGAGGCGGCGAGATCGGCCATATAGTCGGCGATATGCTTGCCGCTGGTGCTGCCGGCCAGCAGCAGCCCGGCAAAGCTGACCGGGTTGATGACCGTGGTGGCGCCGGCCTGGCGGGCGGGAACTTCATTATCCTCGTTGCGCACGACGATGCTGATCGGCAGGCGCGGCGCCAGGTGGCGCGCGGTGAGTGTAATCAGGATCGACGTGTCGTCGCGCCCGGCCGACACGATCATCGTGCGGGCACGGTGGATGGCCACGTCCTTCAGCGTCTTGTCGCGCGTGCTGTCGCCGCACAGCACGTTGCAGCCCAGCGCCTCGGCATGGTCCAGCGCCTTCTCGCTGCCGTCGATCACCACGATCTCGCGCGGGTCGGTGCCGCGCGCCAGCAGTTCGTTCACCGCCTCCTGGCCGCTGGTACCGAAACCGGTGACGACGATATGATTGTGCAGATCGGCCTGAATGCGTGCCATGCGCCACCTGTAGAGGATGTTGCGGAAAAAGAGATTATAGGCGGTGCCGAGGAAAATGATCCAGACGAACAGCCGGATCGGCGTGACGAAGATGGATTCGAACAGGCGCGCTTCGGGCGAGACCGGCACGATATCGCCATAGCCGACCGTGGTGACGGTGACCGTGGTGAAATAGAGCACGTCGATGAAGCTTATCTGGTCGTCATAATTGTCCTTGAGACCATCGCGCCCGAACCAGTGGAGCGCCAGCACGATCGCGATCAGGCCAAAGACCAGCACCACCCGCCAGGCGAGGTCTGCCCAGACCGGCAGCGCCGACCGCCGCCGCAGAAAGCCGGCCATGGGCGATGCCGAAGGCGGCGGCGCGATCTTCATGGGGTGGGCAATTGGGTCATGGGATTGATCGGCACCCGGTCCTTGCGCAGCTCGAAATGCAGCTTCGGCTTGCTGGCATAGCCTGTGTCACCGCTAAGGCCAATCACCTGGCCCTTCGTCACCTTCTGCCCGCGCACCACGTCGATCCGGTTGGCATGGCCATAGGCGCTGACCCAGCCGCTGCCATGGGTGATGAGGACCAGGCCGCCGAACACAGCAATGCTGTCGCCGGCATAGGCGACGACGCCGTCGGCCGCGGCCCGGATCGGCGTGCCGATCGGCGCGGCAATGTCGATGCCGTTATTCTTGGCGCCGCTCTCGCCGGGGCCGAAACGGGAAAGGATATTGCCCTTGAGCGGCCAGGCGAATTGGCCGGAAAAGCCGCCAGGCTGGGCGATCGCCACATTGGAGGGCAGGGGGTGGGGCTGCGCCTTGGCGACCGTGCGCGGCTTCTCCTCCGCGACGGCAGGCTGGCCGCCGGTCAGCACATCGTCGATATCGATGCGGAAGGCGGCGGCGCGCTGTTCCAGGCTGGATGCGGGCGCCCGGACCGGCTGCGCCGCCACCGGGGCGGCCGGCATCTCGCCGCCGGGCAGCAGCAGCCGCTGCCCGCGCCGCAGCACATAGGGTTCGGACAGGCCATTGATGTCGACAATGTCGCTCCAGCGCACGCCATAGGCAACGGCGATGGCGATGCCGGTCTCGCCCTCCGCCACCGCATGATAGCGCCCGCCGGGGATCGACAGCCTCTGCCCCGGCCGCAGCGCATAGGGCGGCGCCAGCCCATTGGCCCGCGCGATCGCGTCCGATCCCGCACCGGTGCGGTTGCCGATGCCGCGCAGCGTGTCGCCCGGCTGCACGCTATAGGTGCTGGCGGTCACCGTCCGGGCGTTCGCCGTCACCTGCTGCGCGGTCCAGACCGGCTTGCGCTCGATCATCTGCGGTTCGGACGAGGGGCGCTGGGCCGGCTGCGGCGGCATGCTGGGCGATGGCGGAATGGCGGACGCCGGCTGGGCCGGGGGCAAGGGTGCGGCATAGGGCGCGCTGTCCTGCACCGGGGCAGGGATACAACCCGCCAGCAGCAGCGGCAGCGGCGCTATGGGCAGCCAGCGCCGCCCCCTTGAATGTCCAGCCATATGGTCTCCCCCCGGAGCGAAAGTCAGTCCGAAAATGCCTGCGCCGTCGCCGCCAGCGCGCCATCCTGCGTCAGGTCATAATGAAGCGGCGTCACCGCGATATAGTCTTCTGCGATGGCCGCCAGATCACTGCCCTCGGGCGCGGAATCGCTCCGTCCCAGGCCAAACCAGTAATAGCGATAGCCGCGCGGATCGGTGCCCTCGATGATCTTCGTCCGGTCGATGTCATGGAAGCCCTGCCGCACCACGCGCACGCCCTTGACCCTGTCCGGGTCGATGGCGGGGAAATTGACGTTGAACAGCAGGCGCGGGCTGGCCGGCATCGCGATCAGCGGGCGCAGCACCCGCTCGCCCCAGGCTTCGGCGGCAGCAAAGGGCACGGCGTCGCCCATCGCCTCGCGGGCATAGACCTGGCTCAGCGCGATCGACTTGATGCCGGAAATCGCGCCCTCCATCGCGGCCGCGACGGTGCCCGAATAGGTCACGTCCTCGGCCAGATTGGCGCCGCGATTGACGCCCGACAGGACCAGATCGGGCTTGGCGTCCTTCATCAGATGGCCGACCGCCATCATCACCGCGTCGGTCGGCGTGCCGGTGACGCTATAATGCTTCTCGCCATGCTTGCGGATGCGCAGCGGCCGGGTCAGCGTCAGGCTGTGGCCCGCACCCGACTGTTCCTCGCTGGGCGCGACGATCCAGATATCGTCGGACAGGGTGCGGGCGATCGCCTCCAGCACCTTCAGCCCCGGCGCATGGACGCCATCGTCATTGGTGAGGAGGATGCGCATCGCCCGTTCCTTTTTTATCGCGGCTCCAGCTTGGTGATGCCGCCCATATAGGGCGCCAGCACTTCGGGCACGATCACGCTGCCGTCGGCCTGCTGGTAATTTTCCAGCACCGCAACCAGCGTGCGACCGACCGCCAGGCCCGATCCGTTGAGGGTGTGGAGGAAGCGCGTCGCCTTCTCCCCCTCCGGCTTATAGCGGGCGTTCATTCGCCGCGCCTGGAAATCGCCGCAGTTGGATACGGAGCTGATCTCGCGATAGGTCGCCTGGCTCGGCAGCCAGACTTCCAGGTCATAGGTCTTGCGCGCGCCAAAGCCCATGTCGCCGCTGCACAGCAGCATCTTGCGATAGGGCAGGTTCAGCGCCTGCAGGATGCCTTCGGCCGCCTGCACCATCCGCTCATGCTCGGCGTCCGATTCCTCGGGCGCGCAGATCGCGACCAGCTCGACCTTCTCGAACTGATGCTGGCGGATGAAGCCGCGCGTGTCGCGTCCGGCCGATCCGGCCTCCGACCGGAAACAGGGGGTCAGTGCGGTCAGACGCACCGGCAGGGTGTCGGTCGGCACGATCTGTTCGGCGACCAGATTGGTCAGCGATACCTCGGCGGTCGGGATCAGCCAGCGGCCATCGGTGGTGCGGAACAGATCCTCGGCGAATTTGGGCAACTGGCCGGTGCCGAACAGCGCCTCGTCGCGCACCAGCAGCGGCGGGTTGGTTTCCTCATAGCCGTTGGTCGCGCTCTGGGTATCCAGCATATATTGCGCCAGCGCGCGGTGCAGCCGCGCCATCTGGCCACGCAATGCGGTGAAGCGCGCGCCCGACAGCGCCGCGCCGCCCTCGAAATCCAGCCCCAGCGCCGGGCCGAAATCGGCATGGTCCTGAGCGGCGAAATCGAATGCGCGGATATTGCCCCAGCGGCTCAGCTCGACATTGCCGGCTTCATCCTCGCCCTGCGGCACATCGTCGGCGGGCAGGTTGGGGATCGCCGCCAGCATGGCATTGAGCGCCGCGCCGACCTCGGCCTCTTCGGCTTCCAGCGCGGGCGTGCCTTCCTTGAGCGCCGCGACCTCGGCCTTCAGCGCCTCGGCCTTGGCCATGTCCTTGGCCGCCATCGCCTGACCGATCGCCTTGCTCGCCTCGTTGCGGCGGGCCTGCCCCTGCTGCAGCTCCGTCTTGAGCGCGCGGCTCTTTTCGTCCAGCGCCAATATGTCGGCGGACAGCGGGGCCAGGCCACGGCGCGCCAGGGCGGCGTCGAAAGCGGCGGGATTTTCGCGGATGAAGCGGATGTCGTGCATCGCTGCCCTATGCCGTCGCGAACGAGGCCACGCAACCCTGTGCGCCTTCGCCCGTTGGTGATGCGTCCACAAAATGAAGGAGAAGGCGATGCAGATCGATCATGATGCGATGGTGCTGGTGGCGGACGGGCGCAAATTGCTCTTCTTCCGCAACAAGGGCGACCGCGCCTTTCCCCAGCTGGAGGCGGAAGAGGTGAAGGTGCAGGATAATCCGGCCGACCGGGACCAGGCATCGGACGCCCCCGGCCGCGCCTTCAATTCGGTTGGCAGCCATCGCAGCAGTATGGAACAGACCGATTTCCATGAACTGGAAGAGGCACGCTTCGCGGCGGAGGCGGCAGACCTGCTCAAGCGCCGCGCCTTTGCCCAGGATTATGAGAAGCTGATCATCGTCGCCCCGCCCACGGCATTGGGCGAGATGCGCAAACATTATCACAAGGAAGTGCAGGACCGGCTGGTCGGCGAGATCGCCAAGGATCTGGCCAATCATCCCGTGGCCGAAATCGAGAAGATCATCGCCCGCAGTTGAGTGGAAAACCCAATCGGCAAAAGAAAAGGGCGGCCCCAGGGCCGCCCTTTTTTCTATCAGATGTCGCCGGTGCGGATGATCGGGATAGGCTTGGCCGGGCCATGGCCCTCGATCGACAGCTCCGTATTGCGATCGGCCAGGCGCTTGCGCATCAGCAGCGCGGCGGCACCGGCACCGAACAGCAGCACCATCGGCGGCGCCGGCACATCGGTCGGCGGCGGCGGACCGGGCGGCGTTCCCGAAGAGGTGCCCGACGATGTCGAGGTCGACGACGAACTGCTGGTCGAGCTGCTCGTCGACGTGCTGCCAAAGCTCGACGATCCGGTCGAGGTCGAACTGGACGTGGAAGTCGATGTCGCGCCCGACGAGGAGGAGGTCGACGTCGATGTGGACGTAGAGGTCGATGTCGACGTGGAGGTCGACGTCGAGGTCGTCGTGGTCGTTCCACCCGGCGGAGTCGGCGAATCCGAACCGCTCGACGTGGTCGTCGTGCTGGTGGTGGAGGTTGGCGGCGTGGGCGAGTTGGACCCGCTCGAACCGGTCGATCCCGTCGAACCGGTGGTAGAGATCACCACCGTGCCGCCACCGCTGCTGCCGCCACCAAAGAAGCCGCCGATGAAACCGCTGCTGCCGCCAAAGCCGCTGCTGCCGCCGATCGGCGCTGCGGTCGGAGTCGGTCCACCCGCCATCAGGGGCAGGGCGGCCTGCACCGGCGGCGGGGGCAGCGGGATGGGCGGCGACGGCGTGGTCACGGTCACGCGGATCGGGTCGGGCTTCTTGGCCGGCGGGCGCTTGGCCGTGGCCAGGACGCGCTGGCGCGGCTTGGCCTTCACACTCTTGGTGCTGTAGACCGTTGCCGGACGCGCATTTTCCGCCACATGGACGGCGCCCCCGCCAATGATGGCGCCGCCACAAGTGCAGGCGCACAATTTTGCCAAAGCCATCCGAACCGACATAGGATCTTCTCTAGTCCTGTTTACCCATTCGCGCCATCGGACCCTTCCGTAGCGTGAACCCTGCCATTCCCTACTGCATACCAACGCAAAATAAAGCGTTAACTGCAAGGGCATTAACCATCTTTGCGTCGTAAAAGGTCCGAAAAACCGGGCGTTTGAGTCAATCGCGATGGTTAACGTGTCATTGTGGAACGTTAAGGATGGGCTGCATGAACATCCGGATGGCGAGATCGGGGAAAACCCTGATGGAGTCGCGCTGTCCGTTCCGGGTGCGTCAGCTGGCCTAGGGGATGCGCCGGAGTGCGCATTGTCCGCTTGTATCGCCTCGTCGCGGTGGCTATGAGGCCCGCTCAAACAAAAGTCATGGGCGCCCGGAACTTACAGCGCCGGGGCCTCTCGAGTCGGAGAGCCAGATGGCATCGGTACTGAATTCCGATAAAGACGGTGTGAAGCCGCCAAAATCGACCGTAACACTCCCGGACGATTATCGTCCGTCGGCTGACGAAGAATTCATGAACCCCCTGCAGCAGGAATATTTCCGGCAGCGTCTCTGGGACTGGAAGAAACAGATCCTGTCCGAAGCTGAAGGCACGCTCGCTGTGCTGCAGAATGAACCGCTGCGCGAACCCGACCTCAACGACCGCGCCTCGAGCGAGACCGACTGGTCGATCGAGCTGCGCACCCGCGACCGCCAGCGCAAGCTGATCTCCAAGATCGACGCGGCGCTCCGCCGTATCGATGAAGGCGAATATGGCTATTGCGAAGTCACCGGCGAGCCGATCTCGCTGGGCCGGCTGGAAGCCCGTCCGATCGCGACCATGACGGTCGAGGCGCAGGAGCGGCACGAGCGTCAGGAAAAAGTCTCCCGCGACGATTAACCCTTTCTCCACGTCGCATGACTATCCTGTTGGCCAAGTGTCATTTTGCGGGAATAGTCATGGACAAGGAAACGGGAAATTCTGATCGGGGACCGGCTCGTTCCGCGCCGCGCGACAGCCTGTTCCTGCTCACCAGTCTCAGCACGATCGATGGAGTCGATCTGGGCAAGGCGCGCGTGCGCAATCTGTCGGCCACCGGCCTGATGGCGGATTGCGAACGCGCCATTCCCGCCGGCACGCGGCTTCGTCTCGAACTGCGCGGCGTTGGTCTGGTCGAGGGTTCGGTCGCCTGGTCGCGCGATGACAAGATCGGTTTTGCCTTCGACGCGCCGATCGATCCGCAACTGGCGCGCAAGCCGGTCGCCAACGGCGTGTCGCGGCAGGCATTGCCGGACTATCTGCGTTCTGCGACGATTACCCGCCGCTGATCCTGATGATGATGGTTGGCTGACATAGGCTCCACCGGTTCGCCGCGTGGAGCATTTTTCGTTCGGGACGGCGCATGCTGCTGCCATGCTGGACGCCTGTCATCGCCAGGTCATCTTCCCCGGCTAGGCGTCATCCGTCGCACAATGTCGAAAATCTGGCCGGGCTTCCGGCTGGATCGATGCTCTGTGTCCCGCTGGCAGGAAAATGGCCGGTCCGGTGATCCGGCCCCGGCCTTTTCCGTGCGGAACGGGCTTAATGTCGGCCCTGCATCTCTTCCTTGACCCGCAATTTCTGCTTCTTCAGCGAGGCGACGAGAATGTCGTCGGGCATCGGCCGACTCGACTCGGCCTTGATCCGGGCTTCGAGCCCGGCATGCTTTGCGGAAAGAGCTGAAACGTGGGAATTTTCCATGACATTCTCCTTACGAGGGTGATGGATGACGAAGTAGATCATGATTCGGCGGACCTGTCTCGCGATGATTCGCGCTTTGCGATGGGCCGTCGGTAAAATTGCGATGGCCCGCGCGCCTGTGCCCGGCTATCAGGAGAGGCTATGTTGGGTTCGGAAGGCGGGGGCTTGGTGAGCCGCGAAGACATTATGCGCCGGTTGGAGCTGCTGCGGGTCGAGCATCGCGATCTCGACGCCGCGATCGCGGCGCTGGTCGACGGCGGGGTGGGCGACCAGATGCAGGTCGCGCGCCTCAAGAAACGCAAGCTGCGGCTGCGGGACGAGATCGTCGCGCTCGAAGATGCGCTGGTCCCGGACATCATCGCCTGATGCGTCCGCCGCGTCGCAAAATTGCGGGACTGCGGCGTAAAGCGATCCCAAATGGGACAGGCGGGCTTCCGGCGCCATCCATGGCCCTGACAATCGCATCGCGATATGTCAGCTAGGCCTATGCGCAACGCAGCCGCCCTTGATCCCGGCCTTCATCGCCGCCTCGTCGATGGCCTCTATATGGAGGCGATGGTGATGGCGGATGAGGCGCGCTCCTATTTCGACGCGGACGAGGCTGGACAGTTTGCCGCCGACGATCCGCTGCGCCGCGTGTCCTTCGCCTGTGAATCGCTCAAGGTGACGACCCGGCTGATGCACATCATCGCCTGGCTGCTTAGCCAGCGCGCCTGGCAGCGCGGCGAAATTGGCGATGCGGATGTGGCCGATGAGAAATATCGGCTCGGCCGCGCCACCGCCACCGATCCAGGCATTGCCGGTGACTTCCCCTTCGCCGCCCGCTCGCTGATCGAGGCGAGCCAGGAGCTTTATGGCCGGGTCGCGCGGCTGGAGGAGCGGATGCTGTCGCCGGACGCGCCGCTGGCCGACAGTCCGGCCCGCGCACTCATGGATCGGCTCAACACCGCCTTCTGACCATTGCGCCATCGCCATCTCTTGGCTGGCATAATCGCCCCGACTTGGTCTAGACCGGTTGCATGACCCATGGCTTGCGGACAGGGCGCCGCTTTCCCGTTGATCCGCGCGCCGCAGGGCTATGTCTCTTGTCCCTGGCGCTTTGCACTGCCGGCACTGCGTTCGCGCAGGCGGCCCAGCCTGCGCCTGATCCCGCTGCCGATCCCGCCAGCCCGCCGGTCGATCCCTCCGCATCGCTCGATGCCATGCCCGACATCGGCATCGACTGGCCCGACATGGGCCAGCCCGATACGGTCGCCCCGTTGCCGAAGGATCCGGTTGCAGCCAGCGAATCCGATACCCCCGATCAGCCGGCGCAGCAGGCCGCCGACGCCGCCGATACAGGCCCGGCCGAGGAGGTCGTCACCTTCACCGACGCCGGGGAGGAGCGCAAATATGGCGTCACCCTGCGCGGTATCGACGCGATCGGCGACAATCAGATCGCGACCCGTTTCGACAGTCTCTCGGTGCTGCACCAGTCGGAGGGGAAGGCGGCCAACCTTGCCCAGATCAACCGCCGGGTGAAGGAAGACAGCGACCTGCTCGACCGGTTGCTGCGCGCCGACGGCTATTATGCCGCGCGCGTGCGCGGCAGCGTCGCGCCGCCGCCCGCCGGCAGCGACAAGCTGTCCGTCATCTTCGACGTCACGCCGGGGCCGCTTTATGTCCTCGACACGGTCGAGATTGCCGGCCTCGCCGAAACCGGCCCACGGGAGGAGACGCTGCGCGGCGCCTTCACGATGAAGTCGGGCGATCCGATCAACGCCGACCGCATCCTTGCGGGCCAGACCGCGCTGGCGACGGCGCTGGGCGAAAATGGCTATCCCTTCGCCAGGGTGGACGAACCCGAAGTGCGGATCGACCATGAAGCGCGCAATGGCGATCTCGACATCATCGTCACGCCCGGCGGTTATCGCAGCTTCGGCCAGATATTGCTCGACAATGATGATGTGTTCAGCGCCCGCCATCTCCAGCGCATGGCCCGGTTCGAACCCGGCGAAACCTACCGCGCCACCGATGTGGAGGATCTGCGCCGCGCTATCGTCACCACCGGCCTCGTCTCGTCCGTCACGCTGACGCCGAAGGACGCGGGCGATGGCGAGCATGTCGACCTGGATGTCGATCTGCGCCCGGCGCCGATGCGCACCATTGCGGGCGAACTGGGCTATGGTACGGGCGAAGGTTATCGCGCGGAGGTCAGTTGGCAGCATCGCAATCTTTTCCCGCCTGAAGGATCGCTCACCCTGCGCGGCGTTCTCGGCACTCAGGAACAGACGGCGCAGGCCACCTATCGCCGCAACAATTTCCGCGAGCGCGACCATGTGCTGACCGGCCTTGTTTCCTACAGCAATATCCGCCGCGACGCCTATGACGCGCGCACCATCACCTTGTCGGGCGGGCTGGAGCGGCAGACCAACATCCTGTTCCAGAAGCATTGGGTCTGGCGCGTCGGTGCCGAACTCATCGCCTCGGACGAAGCGGACGCCTTTTCCGGCGGCAGCCGCCGCACCTTCTTCATCGGCGCGGTGCCGCTCAGCCTCACCTATGATGGCAGCGACGACCTGCTCAACCCCAGCAAGGGTTTCCGCCTCGGCGGCCGCCTCAGCCCCGAACTCTCCTTCCAGGGCAGCACCTTCGGCTATGCCAAGGCGCAGGTCGACGCCAGCGCCTATCAGCCGATCAATGATCGTGTCGTGCTCGCCGGGCGCACCCGGCTCGGCACCATCCTCGGCTCCACCGTCGATCGCATCGCGCCGTCGCGGCGCTTCTATGCCGGCGGCGGCGCGTCGGTGCGCGGCTATGGCTATCAGGCGATCGGCCCACGCTACGGCCCGGATGATGATCCGGTCGGCGGCAAGAGCCTGATCGAATTTTCGGCCGAGGCGCGCATCCGCTTCGGCAATTTCGGTGTCGTGCCCTTCCTCGACGCGGGCAATATCTCCACCACCTTCCTGCCGCGCTTCCGCGACCTGCGCGTCGGCACGGGGCTTGGCGTGCGCTATTATAGCAGCTTCGGCCCGATCCGTGTCGACGTCGGCACGCCGATCAATCCGCAGCCGGGCGATGCCAAGGTTGCCGTCTATGTCTCGCTGGGGCAGGCCTTCTGATGACCACGCCGCCGCCCGACAGCCAGCCGCCCATGCCGCCGCCGCCCGCCGCGCCGCTGCGCCGCCGCGCCTGGGACGGGCGCTGGCAGCGCTGGCTGGCGGGCGCACTGGCGCTCGCGCTGCTGGTCGTGGTGGCGACGCTGGCCTGGCTCGACAGCGCGCCCGGACACCGCTTCCTCGTCTCGCGCATCGCCGCCGTCAGCCCGCCCTCGGGCCTGCGCATCCATGTCGACCGGATCGAAGGCAGCATCTATCGCAAGGCGGTGCTGCGCGGTCTCGTCCTGTCCGATCCCAAGGGCCGCTTCTTCGACGCGCCGCGGGTGGAGCTGGACTGGTGGCCCTTCGCCTGGCTCTCCAACCGGCTCGACATCGACCGGCTGGTGATTCCACAGGCGACCCTGCACAAACTGCCCAAACTCAATCCCAGCGAGCGGCAGGGGCCAATCCTGCCGGGCTTCGACATCCGCCTGATGCAATTCTCGGTCGATCGGCTTACCGTCGCGCCCGCCGTCACCGGCAAGGTCGAACTGGCCACCCTGTCGGGCGATGCCGACATTCGTGGCGGCCGCGCGATCATCGACCTGTCGGCCCGCGTCATCGGCGCGGAGGATGCCCTGAACCTCACGCTCGACAGCCGGCCCGACGATGACCGGTTCAACCTGGCGGTCACCGTCAATGCGCCCAGGGGCGGCGTGCTGGCGGCGATGGCCGGCCTCAATCAGGACGGGAATCTGCGCATCAGCGGCAAGGGGCGCTGGACCAGATGGGATGGCCGCCTCGCCGCCACCCTGGCCGGCAACCCCGTCGCCGACCTGAAACTCGGCGCGCGCAGCGGCGCCTACACCATCCAGGGCACGATCGAGGGCAGCGCCATTCCCGGCAAGGGCCTGCTGCCGCGCCTCGCCTCACCGCGCCTGACCATCGGCGCGCAGGGCACGCTCGCCGACCGGGTGGTCGATGGCAGGCTCACGCTGCGCTCGGCCGCGATCGACCTGATCGCCGACGGCGCCATCGACCTGCGCAACAACGCCTTCGACAATCTGCGCCTCGACATGAACCTCGCCCGGCCCGAAGCGCTGCTCAAGGATATGCGCGGCCGCGAGGTAGTGGCGAAGGTCCGGCTCGACGGTCCGTTCGCCGGCTTCGGCTATGAATATCTGCTCACCGCGCGCCAGCTGGCCTTCGGCAAGACCCAGATCAACGATGTCCGCATCGACGGCAAGGGCCGCCAGGCGAAAAGCGGGCCGGTGCTGCTGCCGGTCCGGTTGCGCGCCCGCAGCCTCGACGGGCAGGGCGATCTGGTTGCCGGCATCGTCCGCAATTTCGCGCTCGACGGCGTGCTGCAGCTCAAGGGGCAGCAGATCGTCAGCAACCCCATGCCTTTCCGGTCGGACCGCCTGAACGGCAAGCTGCTGGTCATCGCCGACCTCAAGAGCGGCCGCTATGATGTCGGTATCGACGGGCGGATCAGCGGCCTCTTCATCCGCGGTCTCGGCATCGTCGATCTGGACTCGAAACTGCGTGCGGCCCCCGGCGCCAATGGCGCCTTCGGCCTGTCGGGCAATGCCGTGGCCAAGGTCCGCCGGCTCGACAATGCCTTCCTCAAGGGGCTGGGCGGCGGCCTGCCCACGGTCCGCAGCGCGCTCGCCCTGCTGCCGGGCGGCGAGATTGGCTTCTCCAACATGAAGCTCGACGCGCCGCTCATCAGCCTCAATGCCATGGGCGTGCGCCACCGCGACGGCACCGTTCATCTCGAAGGCAATGGCAGCCACAAGCAATATGGCCCGGTCAACGTCGTGCTCGATGGCAAGATCGACCGGCCGATCGTCCATGTCCAGCTCGCGCGGCCGATGGATGCGCTCGGCCTGCGCGACGTGCGCGGCGAATTTCTGCCCGGCGCCGACGGCAATTACAGCTTCACCGCCAATGGCGGATCGACGCTCGGCCCGTTCACCGGGGAAGGCCGCATCTTGCTGCCGCCGGGCGGCCAGGCGGTGGTCCGCGTCGCGCGCATCGCGGTATCGGGCGTCACCGCCAGCGGCGACATCCGCCCCGTCACTGGCGGGCTCGACGGCCAGTTGCTGGTCGCCGGCCCGGTCAGCGGCACGATCGGTTTCCAGCCGGTCGGCGGCATCCAGCAGTTGAAGCTCGATCTCGACGCCAATGACGCCAGCTTCGACGGCCCCTCGACCATCGCCGTGCGGCGCGGCTCGCTCGACGCCACCATCCTGCTCGATCCCGACGGCACCTCGATCAACGCCACCGCCCAGGCACGCGGGCTGCGCGTCGGCGGCATGCTGCTCGGCCGGCTCGACGCCACCGCCGCGCTGGTCGACGGGCGGGGCAAGGTCTCGGGCAATCTCTCGGGCCAGCGCGGCCGCCTGTTCGACCTCAAGGGCGAAGCGCAGGTCGATCTCGACCGCGTCCGCCTGTCGGCCAGCGGCACGATCGACAAGCGGCCGATCCGCCTGACCCGCGCGGCGCTCTTCACCCGTGTGGAGGATGGCTGGCGCCTGTCGCCCGCGACCATCAGCTATGCCGGCGGCACGCTGCAGCTCGCGGGCGAACTGGGCGGCGAAACCACCCGGATCGAGGCGCGCGCGCAGAAGATGCCGCTCGCCCTGCTCGACATCGCCTATGACAATCTGGGGCTGGGTGGCATGGCCACCGGCACCTTGAGCTACAGCCGTCCGCGCGGCGGCCTGCCGACCGGCAAGGCGGAACTGCGCATCCGTGGCCTGTCGCGCTCGGGCCTGTCCTTGAGTTCCCGCCCGGTCGATGTCGGCGTCAACGCCGTGCTGACCCTCGACCGGCTCGCCACTCGCATGGTCTTCGTCGCCGACGGCCAGACCATCGGCCGCGGTCAGGCGCTGCTCACCCCGCTCATCTCGACCGGCAGTCTGGTCGAACGGCTCAACGGTGCGCCGCTGATCGCGCAACTGCGCTTCAACGGCACCGCCGACACGCTATGGCGCCTCACCGGCGTCGAGATCGTCGACATTGCCGGCCCTGTCAGCGTCACCGCCGACGCCCATGGCACGCTTGCCGATCCGGTCATCACCGGCTCGCTCGCGACCGACAATGCCGCGCTCAACAGCCCGGTCACTGGCATGCGCCTGCGCAACGTCAAGGCGCGCGCCCGTTTCGCCGGGGCGCAACTGGTCTTCTCCAGCTTCACCGCCAATGCCCAGAATGGCGGCAGCGTGACCGGCACCGGCAATTTCACCTTCAACGGCATTGGCGGCGTCGGCATGGACCTCGCCTTCCAGGCGGACAATGCCGCGCTGCTGGAGCGTGACGACATCGCCGCCACCGTCACCGGCCCGCTCACCATCCGTTCCGATGGCAAGGGCGGCGAGATTGGCGGCGACGTCACCCTCAACAGGAGCCGCTTCACCATGGGCCGCGCCGCCGCCGTCGCCCAGATCCCCGAACTCAAGGTGATCGAGATCAACCGGCGCGGCGAGGAGATTGAACGTCCCCGCGCGGCCGAGCCCTGGACCATGGCGGTCAAGGCGCGGGCGCGCAATCGCCTGACCGTGACCGGCCTGGGGCTCGACAGCGAATGGCGCGCCGATCTCAATATCGGCGGCACCGTCACCAATCCGGCGATCGCCGGCCGGGCCGAACTGGTGCGTGGCAATTATGAATTTGCCGGCCGCCGCTTCGAACTGCGCGAAGGGCGCATCCAGTTCGACGGCAAGACCCCGGTCAACCCGACCCTCGACATCGATGCGGAGGCGGACGTCAGCGATCTCACCGCCACCATCCATGTCGGCGGCACCGGCCTCAAGCCCGACATCAGCTTCAACTCCGTGCCCTCGCTGCCACAGGACGAACTGCTCTCGCGCATCCTGTTCGGCACCTCGATCACCAACCTGTCCGCGCCCGAAGCGCTCCAGCTTGCCTCGGCGGTCGGCTCGCTTCAGGGCGAGGGCGGGCTTGATCCGATCAATGCGGTGCGCAAGGCGGCGGGCCTGGATCGTCTGCGCATCATCGCGGCCGATCCGACCCAGGGGCAGGGCACCTCGCTTGCCGCCGGCAAATATCTGACCCGCAAGACCTATGTCGAACTGATCAGCGACGGGCAGGGCTATAGCGCCACCCGGATGGAATATCAGGTGACACGCTGGCTGTCCCTGCTAGGCGCCATTTCCACCCTCGGCCGCCAGAGCGCCAACCTGCGTATTTCCAAGGATTATTGACGTGACCAAATCGCGCATCGACAGCGCCGCCGCGATCAGCGTGATGGACCTGTTCACCATCGGCATCGGCCCGTCCAGCTCGCACACGGTCGGGCCGATGCGCGCCGCGCTGATGTTCATGGATACGCTGCCGACCTGTCCGGTGCGGGTGCAGTGCGAACTTTACGGGTCGCTGGCGTTGACCGGCCGGGGCCATGCCACCGACAGCGCGATCCTGCTCGGCCTGTCGGGTCACAGCCCCGAAAATGTCGATCCCGATGCCATCCCCGCCATTCTTCAGGCGATCCGTGACGATGGCCGCATTCGCGCCGGCAGCGCCCATCTCGACTGGGTGCCGTTCGAGGAAGCGCGCGACCTTGTCTTCCGCATGGGCGAATTTCTGGAGGCGCACAGCAACGGCATGCGCTTCACCGCCTGGCTGCCCGGTCGCGACGATCCGCTGGTGCGCGATTATTATTCGATCGGCGGCGGCGCGGTGCTGCCTGGCGCTATTCCCGCCGACCCGGATATTCCGCTCGGCCATAATGTGGTCCAGCCCTTTCCCTTCTCGTCTGGCGCCGAACTGCTGGCGCAGGGGGAGGCGACCGGCCTCAGCATCGCCACGCTCGTTCTCCGCAACGAGGGCGCCTGGCGTGCCCAGGGAGAGACCGAGGCCTTCCTCGACAGCGTGATCGACGCCATGTCCGCGTCGATCGATCGCGGTCTGAAAGAAGAAGGTCTGCTGCCCGGCGGGCTCAAGGTGCGCCGTCGGGCCAAGGCAATCCACAACAAGCTGCGGCTGCAGGGCGCCAGCGTCGGCCCCGCCCAGATCTTCGAATGGGTCAGCCTGTTCGCGCTCGCCGTGAACGAGGAAAATGCCGCCGGCGGCCGGGTCGTCACCGCACCCACCAACGGCGCGGCCGGTGTGATCCCGGCGGTGCTTCATTATTATCGCCGCTTCGTCCCCGGCGCCGATCGGGAAGGGGAACGCCGCTTCCTCCTCACCACCGCCGCCATGGGCTTCCTCTACAAGAAGCGCGCCTCTATCTCGGCCGCCGAAATGGGCTGTCAGGGCGAAGTCGGCGTTGCCTGCTCTATGGCGGCGGCGGGCCTCGCCGCCGTGCTGGGCGGCACCAACAGCCAGGTCGAAAATGCCGCCGAGATCGGCATGGAGCATAATCTGGGCCTCACCTGCGATCCGATCGGCGGCCTCGTCCAGATCCCCTGCATCGAACGCAACACCATGGGCGCGGTGAAGGCGATCAACGCCGCCTATCTCGCGCTCCAGGGCGATGGCCGTCATATCGTCAGCCTCGACGCGGTGATCGAGACGATGCGCCAGACCGGCGAGGACATGGCCAGCCGCTACAAGGAGACATCGCTTGGCGGCCTGGCCGTCAATGTCGTGGAATGCTGAAGGAAGGGCGCCTCATTTCGTCGCTCCCGGCCCACGGGAACGCGCCGAACTGAGCGGCTTTCGTGGCATTAATGCCACATTATCAGCTGTTTATCTGAGGTTCATGAAACAAATATGACCGCTCCGGCTTGAGCGTCTCACCCCCAAGGGGAAGAGAAAGACAACGGAGTGATGTTTATGCGTAAGTTGATGGTCGCCACTTTGCTGGCCGGTGGTGCAGTCGCCGCGCCGGCGCTCGCACAGGATGCCACCCCGACCTTCACCGGCCCGCGCGTCGAAGCGATCCTGGGCTATGACCATACCGGGGCCGGCAGCTCGATCGACAATGACAATGGCAGCGACGATCAGAAGATCGACGGCCTGCTCTATGGTGTCGGCGCGGGCTATGACGTGAATGTCGGCGGCGCCGTCGTCGGCGTCGAGGGCGAGTTCACCGACTCCACCGCCAAGAGCAGCCGCAACGACTTCACCGACCAGTTCGGTTATGGCCGCGTCAAGCAGGGCCGCGATCTCTATATCGGTGCCCGCGCCGGTATCCTCGCCGATCCCTCGACCCTCATCTATGTGAAGGGCGGCTACACCAACACCAAGCTCGGCGTGCTGGCCGGCGACACCAACCAGGTCACCGACACCTCGTTCAAGCTGGACGGCTGGCGCGTTGGCGGCGGCGTGGAGCGCGCGCTCAACGCCAACACCTTCGCCAAGATCGAATATCGCTACTCCAAATATGACAGCGCCCATATCGACTTCATGGATGGCTCGACCAGCAGCGAATTCGACGTCGACACCGACCGCCATCAGGTCGTCGCCTCGGTCGGCTGGCGCTTCTAAGACGTCAGAACATCCTCCCCATCCGTTCGCTTCGAGCGAAGTCGAGAAGTGCGATGCAGAAGCGTTTCTCGACAAGCTCGAAACGAACGGGGCAGGGGGCATTAGAGACAAAAAAAAAGGGGCCGGTCACCGATCGGCCCCTTTTTTGCAGCATCCGCCCATAGCCTCTATCAGCCGCCCTGCGGGGATGTTACTTACATGGTTGTGAGTAACGCGATTCCCCACCTGTACCCGGTTGGCATCCAGCCCGACGACATCGACTTCATGGGTCATGTCAACAATGCCAGCTACCTCAAGTGGGTGCAGGATGCCGTGCTCGACCATTGGCGCGCGCTCGCCCCGGCCGAGGCGGTGGCCCAGCATCTCTGGGTCGCGCTCAAGCATGAGATCACCTATCGCAAGCCCACCTTCCTGGATGATGAGGTGATCGCCACCGTCCTCCTCGAAAAGGTGCAGGGTGCCCGTGCCTTCTACGAAACGGTGATCCGCCGTGGCGAGGAAGTGCTGGCCGAGGTCAAGTCGAGCTGGTGCTGCGTCGATGCCTCCACCCTGCGTCCGGCCCGCATCGCCCGCGAAGTGATGCAGCATTTCTTCGCGCCCGACGACAGCGGCACCACCGCCGACTGATCCCACCTCATGAACGGCAGGATTGCAGCGCGGGAACGCGCTTGACCCATGCCCGGATGTTTGCATTAGTCCGACAAATAAAGGGCCGGTGACGGGGCGGCGAAGAGCGCCGTCCGCTGCGGCCCTGTCGGCGAAGCGCGTCTGTCGATCATCATGCGCTCGCCCGATGGATGAGGGAGAGGGTGTTGATGCGGTGGCCGTCGGGAATGAGATATCTGGGGTTTGGCCTGCTGCTGGGCAGCGCCACCATGGCGATCGCGGCCCCCGCCACGCCGCCGCGCCAGCTCGACATCGTCAAGCGCATCGCCAAGGCCAAGCCGGAAGCGAAGGACGAGGCCAGCGCCCGGACGTCCTATCTCCTCGTCTATTTCAAGGACGAGACCCACTCGCTGCATTTCGCGACCTCGGCAGACGGCTACAGCTTCACCGACGTCAATGACGGTGCGCCGGTCCTCAATGGCCGCGACGTCGCCGAACAGAAGGGCATCCGCGATCCCTACATCATGCGCGGCCCGGACAATGCCTTCTACCTCGCCATGACCGACCTGCATATTTTCGCCAAGCGCGAAGGGCTGCGGGATACCGACTGGCAGCGGCCGACCGACAGCTATGGCTGGGGCAATAACCGCTCGATGCTCTTCATGAAATCCTATGATCTCACCCACTGGACGCTCGCGTCCGTGACCATCGATCAGCTGTTCAAGTCGACCGCCAATGCCGGCACCGCCTGGGCGCCGGAAATGATCTACGATCCCGACAAGCGCAAGATCATGGTCTATTTCAGCACCCGCAACGGCAAGGAGACCGACCATATGGTCTATGCCTATGCGGACGACGCCTTCACCACGCTGACCAGCGAACCGCGCGACCTGTTCACCTATCCCAAGTCCGGCATCGGCACGATCGACGGCGACATCACCAGGGTCGGCGATCGCTACCGCCTCTTCTATGTCGCGCATGACAAGCCCGGCCATCTGCGTCAGGCGACCTCATCGCGCATGGATGGCGGCTATGTCTTCGATCCGGCCAAGATCGACCCGGAAACGGTCGGTACCGAAGCGCCCAACCTGTGGCGCCGCCACGGCACCGACACCTATGTGCTGATGTATGATGTGTTCGGCGCCAAGCCGGTCAACAATATGGGCTTTTCGGAGACGGAGGATTTCGTCCATTTCCGCGACATCGGCCATTTCAACGCGCCGGGATCGCCGATGAAGGCCACCAACTTCACCCAGCCCAAACACGGCGCCGTCATCCCGATCACCCCGGCGGAAGCGGAACGGCTGAAGACGTTCTTCCGGAAATAAGGGGCAGGGGAGGATCGCACCGGATCGGCGCAACGCCGCCGGTGCGATCCACCATCCCTACAGCGTCGCTTCGATCGCGCGCGCCGCCTGGTCAGGATCTTCGGCCTGGCTGATCGGGCGACCGATCACCAGCATCGACGCGCCCCGGTCCAGCGCCTCGCGCGGGGTCACGGCGCGCTTCTGGTCGCCCATGGCGCCGCCCGCCGGGCGCACACCGGGCACGACGAAATAGCCGTCGGGCCAGATCTTCTTGACCAGCGCGACCTCCTCGCCGGAACAGACGATGCCGTCCAGGCCCGCGTCCCGCGCCAGTTCGGCGAGCCGCGTCACCTGCTCCTCGGCCGCGCCGCTGACGCCGATGTCATTGAGGTCGCCATTGTCGAGGCTGGTGAGTACCGTCACCGCCACCACCTTGGTCTTGGTGCCGGCCGCCGCCTTGGCATCCTCCAGCATCGCCCGGCCGCCGGCGGCATGGACCGTCAGCACCGCCGGCTCCAGCCCGTGCAGCGCCTGCACCGCCTTGGCCACCGTATTGGGAATGTCGTGCAGCTTGAGGTCGAGGAAGATCGGCAGGCCGAACTTCATCATCTCATGCACGCCATGATGGCCATTGGCGCAGAAGAACTCCAGCCCCAGCTTCAGCCCGCCGACATGGTTGCGGACCTGCCCGGCCAGATGCTGGGCCTTGGCAAGGTCGGGCGTGTCGATGGCGACATAGATCGGGCTGCTCATGCTTGTCCTGTAGGGGTAAGGGGCGACGGCGTGGCGTCGGGCAAGATCGGGGTTGTCACCGTCGCAGGCGTTACGGGTGTAGCCGGCGCGGCGGAAGCGGTTGCGGCGACCAGCGCACGCTCGGTGCTCTCCAGCCGGCGCTTCATGCGCCAGCGCGTCGCGCGGGCCATGATCCAGAAGGGCATGGCGCCCAGCAGGAATGCGCCGATCAGAAGCACCGGCAATTTGGTTTCCATCACCATGTCGCCCCACAGGCGCACGGTCACCGGGACATAGTTCGCCATGCAGAAGAAGGCGAGGGCGACGGCGATGACGACCCAGAAGGCAGTCCGCAGAAATTGCATCGGCGATCCTCTCGCTGCTGATAGGGCGGTCAGCCTAGGCGATTTTGGCGAAAGGCGAAAGCGCCTGTTCAGATTTCGCGGACGGCGACCATCATCGACAGCGTTTGCGTGGCGCCCGGCGCCAGCATCGCCATGCCTTCAGGTCCGTTGATCGCGTCCGGCATGTGGCTGACCGGCTCCAGGCAGAAGAAGTCGCCGGCGGGCGGGCGGAAGACATGCAGCCAGTCCGAACCCTCAGCCGTCAAGGTCAGGCGGATGCCGTCGCCCCGGTCGACCACCGCCACATGGTCCCAGCCGCCATGGACATTGTCGATCAGGCTGTCGCCGGTCACGCGCGCGCCCTGCGACCAGTCGCCCAGCGCATCGGCCGACACTTCCCGTTCGGGCAGCATGTCGGGGGAGGAGAGCCAGAGCGTGTCGGCGTGGAAGCGCAGCATCGTGTCGCCATCCAGCGCGAAATAGGGATGGAAGCCAAGGCCGCAGGGCATCGGGCTATCGCCCAGATTTTGCACCAGCAGCGTGACCTCCAGCGCATCCTCGCTCAGCCGCACATGCTGCTGCGCGCGCCAGGCCCAGGGCCAGCCGGCTTCGCCTTCATGATCCTGTTCCAGCCTGACGTCATGGCCCGACTGCTCCAGCACATGCCAGGGCCGCTGCCAGCCAAAGCCATGGATGCTGTGGGGATGATCGCCGAAATTGAGCGGCAACTGATAGCTTTGCCCGTCCACCCTGTAGCGCCCATGGGCGATGCGGTTGGCATAGGGCACCAGCGGGAAGCTGGCCATGTCCAGCGGATCATGGCTGTCCTGCGGCGCGCGGCGCAGCAGGGCCGCGCCGTCGCGATCGAAGGACAGGATCGATCCGCCAATGTCAGGGGCGAGCGCGCAACTGAGCGCGCCCGCCTTCAGGGTGACGATCTTGCTCAGCCGACCATGTCCTCAAGCTCGCGGCCCTTGGTCTCATGGACCATAGCGCGCACGAAGAAGAAGGAAATGGCGGCAAACAGGGCATAGCCGGTATAGGTCACGACCAGGCCCGGCGACACGGCGAGCGACGGGAAGCTGACCGAGATCGCGGCATTGGCGATCCACTGGGCAAAGCCGGCGACGGCCAGGCCCGAACCACGGATCTGGTTGGGGAACATCTCGCCCAGCATCACCCACATGATCGGGCCCCAGCTCAGGTTGAAGAAGATCACGTAGAGGTTCGCCGCGATCAGCGCCATCAGGCCATTATGGCCCGGCAGCACCACGCCGCCATCCGCGCCGGTGACGGCGGTGGAGAAGGCATAGGCGACGATCGCCAGCGTCACCGCCATGCCGGCAGACCCGATCAGCAGCAGCGGCTTGCGGCCGATCTTGTCGACCAGCATGATCGTGCCCAGGCACGCGCCGATCGACAGCACGCCCGACAGGATGTTGATCTGCAGCGCATTATCCTCGGAAAAGCCAACGGCTTCCCACAGGGTGGCGCCATAATAGAAGACGACGTTGATGCCGACCAGCTGCTGGAACACGGCGAGGCCAATGCCGGCCCACACGATCGGGCGCACCTTGCCGCTGGCCTTGTCGATCAGGTCGCTCAGCTTGGGGCGGTGATGATCTGCGGCCAGGCTGGCGCGGATCTCGCCGACCTTGCGATTGGCTTCCTCGGCACCGAACAGCTTGGTCAGGACCGCGCGGGCGCGTTCGTCCTGGCCGCGCGCGACCAGATAGCGGGGGCTTTCCGGGATAACCAGCAGCGCCAGGAAATAGATGGCGGCCGGGATCGCCTGCAGCCAGAACATCCAGCGCCAGGCCGGGAAGTCGAGCCACAGCGGCGCGGTCGAACCGCCGGCATAACGGGCCAGCACGAAATTGGCGACGAAGGCGCCAGTGAGGCCGGAAATGATCATCACCTGCTGCACGCTCGACAGCCGGCCGCGGATCGAGGCGGGGGTGACTTCGGAGATATAGACCGGCGAGATCACGCTCGCCGCGCCCACGCCCAGGCCGCCGATGATGCGGGCGATGATGAAGATGGCGGAGGAACCGGCGGCACCGGCCAGCAGCGCGCTCACCAGGAACAGGATCGCCGCCAGCATCATCACGCCGCGACGGCCGATGATGTCGGCCATGCGGCCCGCGCCGAACGCGCCGATCGACGACCCGACCAGGATCGCGCCGACATTGACGCCGATGCCCAGCTTGCCCAGGTCGAAGGCGGCTTCCAGCCCCTTCTGGGTGCCGTTGATGACGCCCGAATCATAACCGAACATGAAACCGCCGATCGTGGCGACGGCCACGATCGCTGCGATGAAGGCCATATTGACCTTCCCGGCGCTCCCCTCACTCATCTGCTTGTCCTTCCAGCTCTCTATTTCTTCTATATCGTGGCGACATGGCCCGGCAGCCCCGCGACGCCGGCGTCGAAGGCGAACAGATCGCCCGCCAGGGGCTGTTCTGTCAACGCTGTCACATCCAGTCCCTTGCGCGCCGTCGTGGCATAGGCCGTCATCAGGTCCGGGCCGCCAAAGGCGATCTTGGTGATGTTGGCGACGGGGAAGCGGATTTCGCGCATCAGCCGCCCGGCCGGGTCATAGCGGCGCACCGCCCATCCGCCGAACAGGCCGGTCCACAGGCAGCCTTCGGCATCGACCGTGGGGCCGTCGGGATAGCCCGCGCCATCCTCGATCCGCGTGAACAGGGTGGCGGCGCCCGCGACGCCTTCGGCATCGACCGGGCATTGCCAGATGGCGCGGCCCAACGTGTCGGTGTGATAGAGGATACGCCCGTCGGGCGAGAGGGCAGGGCCGTTGGTGATCGACACGGCGGCAAGCCCGCTTTCGACCAGGTCGCCGCGATGCAGCCGGTAGAAACGGCCGCTTTCCTCTGCCTCGGCATCGTCCATCGACCCGAACCACAGGGCACCGCCGGGCGCCACCGTGGCGTCGTTCAGCCGGTTGCCCGGTCGATGCGCCTCAGGCGCGTGGAGCAGGGTGAAGGCGCCGCTCCTGGGATCGAAGCGATGCACGCCCGATTGCAGGCCGACCGCGAACAGCCCGTCGTCGGTCGGCACGATCCAGCCGACCTGGCCCGGCGTGGTCCAGCTCTTGGACACGTCCAGCGCCGGGTCGAAGCGGTGGATCGCATGGCCCTTGATGTCGACGAACCACAAGGCCGCCTCGCGCGCGACCCAGATCGGCCCTTCGCCCAGTATCGCCCCGACCGACAGGACGCTGCGCGGTGCGGCGTCGCGCATCTCAGCGCCAGCCGGCGTCGATGAAATAGTCATGGCCGGTGCAGTAGCGCGCATCGTCCGACGACAGGAACATGGCCAGCGCGGCGACGTCGACCGGCAGGATGCGGCCGTCCAGGCACTGGGCCGCGACGATCTCGGCCTCGCCTTCGGGCGTGTACCATTTTTCCTGGCGCAGCGTCTTCACATTGCCCGGAATGATGGTGTTGACGCGGATATTGTCGCGGCCAAGGTCGCGGGCCAGGCTGCGCGTCAGCCCCTCGATCGCCGCCTTGGCGGTCTGGTAGAGGATGAGGTCGGGCAGGGCGAGGTGCCAGCTGATCGAACCGAAGTTCAGGATCACGCCGCCGCCCGCGCGCTTCATCGCCGGGATCGCCGCCTGCGCCGCGAAGAACTGGTGGCGCAGATTGACCGCCATCCGCTCGTCCCAATAGGCCTGGGTCACGTCCTCGATCGCGTGGCGATCGTCATTGGCGGCGTTGTTGATCAGGATGTCGATCCCGCCCAGTTCCGCCTCGACCCGCGCCATCATCGCCTGCAGCGCGTCGATGTCGCGCAGGTCGCAGGCGTGGAAGATCGGGGTGAAGGCGCAGCCGCTCAGCCGTGCGGCCAGCGCCTCGCTCTCGGGGATGGCGATGTCGCAGAAGGCGACATGCGCGCCCTGCATCGCATAGGCTTCGACCAGCCCTTCGCCGATGCCGCTGCCGCCGCCGCTGATGAAGACCCGCTTGCCCTTCAGGCTCGGGTAGATGGCGCGGCTCATGCAGTTTCTTTCTGGTCGACGGCCGAGAGCAGACCGCGCCCGGCAAGATTGGTCATCAGCGCGGTCAGGCCGAAGGTCCAGGGTGCGGCGTCCTTCGACGTCACCACCGGATTGATCAGCTTGCCCAGGCGCGGGGTGGAGATGGCAACGATGTCACCGACCTTGTGCGTAAAGCCGCGGCCTTCCTCGTCACGGTCCTGCACGGGCGCGAACAGCGTGCCCAGGAACAGGGCGAAGCCATCGGGATATTGATGTTCCGACAGGGTCTGGCGCACCAGTTCCAGCGGATCGCGGCTGATCTGGTCCATCCGGCTCGTACCTTCGAGCATATAGCCTTCCGGCCCCTCGATGGTCAGGCCGACTTCGGCATTGCGCACATCGTCGATGGTGAAATCGCCGTCGAACAGGCGAACGAGCGGGCCGAGCGAGCAGGACGCATTATTGTCCTTCGCCTTGCCCAGCAGCAGGGCGGAGCGGCCCTCGAAATCGCGCAGGTTGACGTCATTGCCCAGCGTCGCGCCCACGGCCTGGCCATCGGCATTGACCAGCAGCACGACCTCGGGCTCGGGATTGTTCCAGGTGGAATCGGACCGGATGCCGATTTCCGCCATCGGGCCGACCGTCGCCAGCACCGGCGCCTTGGTGAAGACTTCCGCGTCCGGGCCGATCGCGACTTCCAGATATTGCGACCACAGCCCGTCCTCGATCAGCGCGGCCTTGAGCGCTGCGGCTTCCTCGGTCCCGGGCACCACGGCGCGGATCGATCCGCCCACCCGCTCTTCCAGGCGGCCACGGATTTCGGCGGCAGCGCCGGCATCGCCGCGCGCCCGTTCCTCGATCACGCGCTCCAGCGCCGACAGGGCAAAGGTCACGCCGCATGCCTTGACGCATTGCAGGTCGACCGGGCTCAGCAGCGCCGCTTCGATCGCGTCCAGATCGCCGATCTTCTCGCCATCGGTGGCGGCGACGAAGGGCAGCTTCTCGACCAGCTGGGCGCTGGTCGGCGCGATCGCGCTCATGTCGTAAACGACGCCCTGCGACACCAGGATCGGGCTCGGGCCCGCGTTCGTCTGGATGCGGCCCAGGAAAAGCCCGGTCCGCCAGTCATGCGGCAGACAGTCAAGCAAGGCGGTATCCCCCGGCATCATCTTCTCCTATGCACCTGGTTGTTGATTGATAGCGCTACCAACATGGAAGGGCGGTGCAAGTCAAGACCCCCTGATGAAAATCGCTCGCAGGGGCAGGGCGTCGGGGCTTTGCTGGCCGCGGGTCAGGCGTCATGGCGTGCGCGTGGCACGGCGAATTTCCGGCCTTGCCGCTACGTCAGCCCTTTTCAGTCCCGCCGGGCTGCGGCATAGAAGGGGGACTATGAAGAAGAACCAAGAGAGCGTGCCGGACGCCGGCGCAGAAGCCCTCCAGCCAGAGGATAATGCCCCCGATCTCGCCGATGCGGCGCGCAAGTCCGCCGGAAAGGCCGTGTGGATGGGCACTGCCGTGGGCATCGGCTCGGCCGCGATCGTCGCTGCCCTGCTCTATACCAAGAAGCGTCGCTGAACCCGTCGGGGCCTCTTCCCGGCCCCGCGGCCATCCGCCATCAAAAAAAGGAGGCGGCATGTTCTGCGACATGCCGCCCCGGTGCGACCCGCTTGGGGTTCTGTATTTTCCCTGCCTTCGTGACGGGAAGGGAAATATTTATGCGCCCGCGCTGCCGCTCAGATAGCTGATCAGTTCGGGCTTGCTGACCGATATGCTCTTGTCGGCATCGGCAGTGGTGAAGGCGCCGCTGGCCCAGGCAGTGACTTCGGCCGGCGGCAGCGTCTTGCCGGTGGCCTTCATCTCCTGATCCTTGAGGGCCACCATCCAGCGCGAAAACTCGCCCTGGTCCAGCTGTCCGTCCTTGTTCGTGTCATAGGCCGGGAATTCCGACTCGACGATCGCGGCGACCGAATTGGCCGGGTTTGCCGGCTGTGCGGCCTGCGGTTTTGCCGGGCTCGCGGGCGCGGCCGGTTGCGCGGCCTGTGCTGCCGGATCGGCCGGCGCAGCCTGCTGCGCCAAAGCGGGCGCTGCGACCAGCATGGTGCTCGTCAGAAGCAAGGTGCGGATCATGGCGACATCCTTTATATCATTGAAACGCGCAGGGCCTGCATTGGGCGCCTGCTTTGGCTTCATGCCTTAATTGCCATGACATAATACATGAAGACTAGGAAAAGTTCCTGAATATCGGTTCATCTACGCATTTGGACTTATGAAATGCTTCGGTTCGACTGTCTTTGCTTGGATAATTGCGGCCGGATGAGGCGCGCGCGGGGCAGGGGAGCCTCCTCAATTGCCCCAAAGGGCGCAGGCTGCTAGGCGGCGCGGCAATATTCACCCTCCAGCCGCAGGATTCGCCCATGGTCCCCCGCTATTCCCGTCCCGCAATGACTGCCCTCTGGGAGCCGGAAGCCCGCTTCAAGATCTGGTTCGAGATCGAGGCGCACGCGACCGAGAAGCTGGGCGAACTGGGCGTCGTCCCGCCGTCGGCCGCCAAGGCGCTGTGGGACTGGTGGGCCACCAACCCCGCGATCGACGTGCCCGCGATCGACGCGATCGAAGCCGTCACCAAGCATGACGTCATCGCCTTCCTGACCTGGGTCGCCGAACAGGTGGGCGACGAAGCCCGCTTCATGCACCAGGGCATGACCAGCTCCGACGTGCTCGACACCTGCCTGGCCGTGCAGCTGACCCGCGCCGCCGACCTGCTGATCGAGGATCTCGACAAGCTGCTCGAGGTCATCAAGCGCCGCGCCTTCGAGCATAAGCTGACGCCGACCATCGGCCGCAGCCACGGCATCCATGCCGAACCGGTCACCTTCGGCCTCAAGATGGCCGAAGCCTATGCCGAATTTTCGCGCTGCAAGACCCGCCTGATCGCGGCCCGCGAGGAAGTCGCCACCTGCGCCATCTCGGGCGCGGTCGGCACCTTCGCCAATATCGACCCGCGCGTCGAGGAACATGTGGCGCAAAAGCTCGGCCTCGCGATCGAGCCGGTCTCGACCCAGGTGATCCCGCGCGATCGCCACGCCATGTTCTTCGCGACCCTGGGCGTCATCGCCAGCTCGATCGAGCGCCTCGCCGTCGAGGTCCGCCACCTGCAGCGCACCGAAGTGCTGGAGGCCGAGGAATATTTCTCGCCCGGCCAGAAGGGCTCGTCGGCCATGCCGCACAAGCGCAACCCGGTCCTCACCGAAAACCTCACCGGCCTCGCCCGCATGGTGCGCAGCTATGCGCTGCCGGCGATGGAAAATGTGGCGCTCTGGCATGAGCGCGACATCTCGCACTCCTCGGTCGAGCGCTATATCGGCCCCGACGCGACCATCACCCTCGACTTCGCGCTCGGCCGCCTGACCGGCGTGATCGACAAGCTGCTCGTCTACCCCGAGCGGATGATGAAGAATCTCGACAAGATGGGCGGCCTCGTCCACTCGCAGCGGGTGCTGCTGGCCCTGACGCAAGCCGGCGTCAGCCGCGAAGACAGCTATCGCTACGTCCAGCGCAACGCGATGAAGGTCTGGGAATCCGACGGCCAGCTCTCGCTGCTCGAACTGCTCAAGGCCGACGAAGACGTCGCCAAGGCATTGAGCGCGCAGGAAATCGAGGACAAGTTCAACCTCGACTATCATTTCCGCCAGGTCGACACCATCTTCGCCCGCGTCTTCGGCGAAGCCTGACCCCGCGCGCGGCTAGCATCGTGCGACAGTAAAGAAGAGGGCGCCCGACCACCCGGTCCGGCGCCCTTTTGCGTCCCTGCGAGCATGGCGAAGTCATGACGATAACGGGTTTTGACCGCTGACGAGCAAGAGGTGCCCTCACCATCGTCGTCATCCCGAACTTGTTTCAGGGTCCATTCCTCCCAATAGACCAATGGCTTGTTAGGCTTGATAGATGCTGAAACAAGTTCAGCATGACGGAGGTGGGATGGCCGCAACCGACCCTCGATCGCTGTCCACAGAGCCAATCGCTACAAAGTGCTCCCCGCAGCGACCTGTCCGCTTATGGCCGGAAAAGCTGGCCGGCGCGACACGACCAAGAGCGGCTGTAAATTCCTCCCCTGCAAGGGGAGGGGGACCACGAAGTGGTGGAGGGGTGTCACGCTATCGAGAGGGGGATACCCCTCCGTCTGGCCTACGGCCAGCCACCTCCCCTTGCAGGGGAGGATGGTCTGGAAGCGACCATTCTCCGTCATTTGACCGGACTGCTGCCTCGCTCCAAAGCAGACGCTAACGGAAAACACCTGTTTGTCAGTCATGACTTTTTGAGGATATCGCTGTCGCATGGAAACGCGACTAGACCTTCGATTCCGGCTCGTCTCGGGGCTGTATCTGGCTTGCTTCGGGATTGGCGCATTCAATCATGCACGTGATTTCTTGGCCTACGGCTGGCGGCCTTAGAGCCCGATTCAAAAGTTTCTCAGGCGTAGCAATACCTTGCGGTTCTGCGGATGAGCATGCGGATAGAAGCGATCATAGCCCAGGCGGTTGAA